>FWWL01001850.1_pt1 | contig 47642 bp, 47 predicted proteins | sample 2228331 | NCBI WGS metagenome assembly FWWL01 (sample SAMEA103939775, study PRJEB20133) | metagenome | reverse complement strand
CGCCAGCAATGCCAGGGTTTCTACGATCTCGTGCTCGGCGGTGCGTTTACGATAAAAAAATCGTTCCACTGGTTGCCACAAAGTACTTACCAGTACTTACCGCAAACTTGACAAAAGAAGCGTTGCACTCCTTTACGAGTTTTGCCGGCTTTGATAATAGGGGGCTTGCTCTAGGACATTTGCGCTTTCCCGTGCATCGGACAAGCTGGGTTGGGGCAAACTTTTCCAGGTTTAGTCAACTTCTCCATACTTTCTCCTTTCAACGTGCCGCAAGTATATCTCTTACACCTGCTCTCAAGAGGGAGACTACCTACCTTTGATTGAATGACAAATCGAGTACCCAGGCGGGAAGACAGAACTTTGTAAAAGGAAAATTCTGCTTAAGGAAGAATTTCGACAGCAGATTTGCCCTTCGGCCGCAAGAACGGAAACAGGATGCTCAAACAACCGTGTTTCCCTGATGCAGTAGACATTTCTTCAGACCTTTATGATGTAAAAGGTGGACCAATAGCCAGCACTTCACCTGTGCCGCAAAGCGCTGCAGAGCAAATGTCCGCTGAAAGCATGGGTTAGCCACCGCCGCTTCTACCTTGAATCACTCCTTTCCACAAGGTATCCAGCCTGACTTCCATCAGTCGGGAGTCGGAAACTCTCACTAACAACAAATAAACGCGTTGCAATTGAGATTATAAGTGAGGTCGCGCACTGAAAGGCTGGTAAACCTTGATCAAGCAAGTGTAGTTCCTTGCACAAATGGAGGAGTTGCCCGATCCATCGCAGTTACCCCTTGAGCGCACCAGCCAGGATGCCGCGAATGAAGTAGCGACCAAGTAACAGGAAGAATAACAGTGGAATGGCTACAGCAATCAGGGCGGCTGCCATTTGCAGGTTGTAAAAGACAATGGTGGTCCCTTTGGCTTCAGCCATCACTACCTGCACGGTTTGTGTCTTGGGGGAGGCCAGAGAAAGAGCCAGAAAGAATTCATTCCATACCTGCGTGAAGACGATAATGGCCACTGACGCATAGGCTGGCAGGGAAATGGGTGCTACTATTCGAAAGAAAATCTGGAGTTTAGAGGCCCCGTCCACTTCGGCCGCCTCCTCCAGTTCGCGTGGAATGGAGAGGAAGAACGTGCCCATCAAGACGGAGGCCAGCGGCACATTCAAGATCAGATACGCCAGGATCAGACCCCAGTAGGTTAGAGCCAGTTTGGTCCTGGCCATGAAGATCACCAGGGGAATGATCACTGCCTGGTAAGGCAAATAGAGAGCAATTCCTACCAGTACGAACAGGATACGGGTAAATAGCGTGCGCGTGCGGCTGAGATAATAGCCTCCCAGGCTGCCAAAGAGCGCCGATAAAAAGGTGACTGAAAATGAAATAATGCACGAATTGATCAGCCGCGGCAGCATCTGGCTACGAAAACGGTCACTCCCGAAGAGCACTTCGTGGTAATTCTGAAATTGGGGATCGCTACTCAGGGAAAGATAATTGCCCTGGTTAATCTCCTCAATGCTCTTAAGCGAGGTAGTGAACATCACATAGATAGGGAGCAGGTAGATCAGCGAGAGAACGATCAGGGTGAGGAAGACGATTAGTTGAAGCGTGCGGTTGCGGCTCTTCATGACTGCTCCCTCTCTAATCAAACCAACGGCGGAGTGCGTATACGGTATATGGGATGATCAGGATGAACGCCATCAGAAAAATGATCACGCCTAACCCGGCACCGGCAGAGAACAGGCGTTGCTGGAACGTGGTGATCCACATATTCAATGCCAGCACGTCCGTTTGAATGCCAGGGCCCCCAAAGGTCACGATATAAACGATGTCAAACACCTTCAGCGTAGAGATGAGCAACAACGACACCAATACCAGTAAACCGGAGCGGATATTCGGCAGGATAATGGAAAACAAGATGCGCAGTTTCCCTGCCCCATCAACTGTGGCCGATTCGATCATTTCCTGCAATTCGGCAGTGCGGAAAGATGACTGAGTGATGATCACAGCAAATCCCAGGTATTGCCAGATGAAAATGACAATCAGCCAGTAGGTGGCCGTTTGTGGATCGGTGGTAAAACGCAATTGACTGTTGATGCCAATCTCGCGCAGAATGGTGTTAAAGACCCCTCGTTCTGGTTCATACATCCACGACCAGATCGTACCGGTGACGATAAACGACATGGCTACCGGATACAGAATCAGGGTGCGGACGTATGATTCCACACCGGGAAAGGGGGAGAGTTCGAGCAGATAAGCCAGGAAGATCGCTAGTACCACCGTGGGGAAGACACCCAGCAGCAACCATTTTAGATTGTTCTGAATATCCACCCAAAAACGCGGTTGCGCAACCAGAAACCGATACCATTTCAAACCGGTGAACTGATAGTTAGGCTCAATGGTCTTCCAGTCAGTAAAAGAGACATAGATAGTCCACAGTAGAGTGCCATAAAGAATGATCAGAAAGATCAACATCGGCAACAGGAAAACAACCAGGTCGAGCCAGGTGTATTGTTTGCTTTGGTAACGTTTGGGTTTCGGTTTGATCAAGGTATCCTCCACAAGGGGAAGAGAATTCCTGGACCCATGTCTATTCTATGAGGAAGCGGGTAGGGATGCAAGCCGCATCCCTACCCATCCTGTTTTGAGTATTGCCCTCCCTGGCAGGTAGTGTTACGGCCACTGATACCAGGCCGAGGCCTCTTTGACGCCATAAGTGGTCATCATCGCAGCGGTCTCATTGACCGCCTTATCCACATTGGGCTGTGCCAGGAAAGCGGAGATGATGTCCCAATAGATCGGTTGGGCTGTAGCCGGCAAGATGCTGCCATGCTGATCCAGAATCAATTTATCCGGATTCTGGCTGACGTAGGTCTGCAGTTCCTGACGGATCGGGTCCGGGAACTCGGTGGGAGCGATGTCGGTGCGGGCAAACAGACCACCCTGGGTGACATCTGTTGGAATCTGCAGTTCCGGTGAAGCCACCACGCGCAGCCAGTCCAGCGTGACCTCAGGATTGGGAGCATTGGTGGCCAGGCCGTAGCAATCCGGGTGGAAGAGCAGAATGCGATCGGGCACCTGCGGGAAGGTAACTGCGCCGAAGTCCACACCGGGTTGCCAGTTCGATCCCTTAACGAAAGCCCCAATCGCCCATGTTCCCATGATCACCATGGCTGCTTTGCCTGAACCGACCAGGGCTACCGATTGATCCCAGGTCAAACCGGCATGATCGCTGTTGATGAAGGGGATCAACTGCTGGAATTTCTCCAGCGAGCGACGGAAGACCGGGTCATTGGCCACGTCAATCTCGCCTTTGAACAGCTGAACGTAGTATTGCGGACCACCTTCTTCCAGCAGGATGCTATCGAAGACGAAGGCATCGCCCCATTTTTCTTTGGAGCCCAACGCCAGACAGACCATGTCCGGTTTGGCCTTCTTAATGGTCTCGCAAGCAGCCAACAGGTCATCGAATTTGAGCGGTGCACTCAGGTTGAGTTCCTGGAATAGTTTCAGGTTGTAGTACAGGATGTTCTGGATGTGCATGTTCAAAGGTACAACGTAGGGATGACCGTTCACTGTCACCGCTTTGGCCAGAGGGCCAGGGATGACAGCGGCGTAGTTCAGTTCTTTCCACAGGTCATCCAGCGGTTGAAGCGCGCCGCTATCTACGTAGTTCTTCAACTCTGCACCACCCAGAGTCTGGAACGTGTCCGGTGGAATGCCGGCGATAATTCGAGATTGCAGAACCACACGATGGCTGACACCGCCGCCACCCGGTACCGGGTTTTCAACAATTTCCACATCCGGGTGTTTTGCTTTGAAGGCAGCAAACATGGCGTCTGCGGCCTCACGTTCACCCGGTGCAGTCCACCAGTGGAAGATTTCTAGTCGCTTGGGTTTCGGAGGCGGGGTGGCCGTGACCACCTGAACCACCGGTGTGCCCGCCACAACCACTGTTTGTACGATGGTTTGAGGGGTCGGCGTTGCCGCTGGTTGACAGGCAGTCAGGATCAACCCGCTAAGCACAATCAGTAGCGTTAGCGCAGAGAATGTTCTCATGGTTTCCTCTCCATTGTTACAGGTGATCGGGGAAAGTGACGGAACAACGGGAATGTGTTTGTGCTTTGTGCGAGGTCGGTGACACACCTCCTTTCTGAAGGATATGTCCGCTAATATAAAAAATATCAGAAAAAATGTCATATTACAAGCGTGACATTTGTCATGTTTATAGTCGTCATGCGGAGCAGATAAGAGTCTGGCTCTCCCCGATCCCATCCCTGGCGGGCGAGGACGTCCGCCCTCCCAGGTCTCAAGTTGCCATGCGGACGGAATATCCGGGATAGCCGTTTACCAGCCAGCCAGAATGGAGCGAGCCCGGGCGGACCAGGTGTACCGCTCCACAGCACGGCGAGCGTTGGTCGCCAGCCGGGCTCGACGTTGGGGATCGGCCAGCAATTGATGGAGAGCAGTTCGCCAGGTTGACAGGTCTTCAGGCGGAGCAAAGACCGCCATGCTCTCATCCAGCACTTCTCGGATGACGGGGAGGTCGCTGGCCAGGATGGCCCGACCGGCAGCCATGTATTCAAACATTTTCATCGGGCTGGCCACGGTCGCGGAAGACAGGTCACCGCTGGAGCCCAGGATCACACGCCCATAGGGCATGAGCAGGACGTCGGCCGCAGCCAGATAACGGGGAAGTTCATTGTTGGGGACGAAGCCGGTGAAAAGCACGTTCTCTAACCCGGCGGCGCAGCGGGTCCACTCCTGGACGTCGGCGGGGCGGCCACCCACCCAGACGAACTGGACTTCGGGCAGGGATCGGGCCAGGTCGAGGAACAGGTCGGCGCCACGGCCGGGGTAGAGGTGACCGGCACACAGCACGGTCGGGGCGTCGCCCAGGCCCAGGGTCCGGCGAGCCCGCGCCGGGTCCGGCAGGGAGGCGAAGCGCTGGAGTTCGACTCCGTTCGGGGCGATGATGATCTCTTCGGGGCGAAGATGGGTATCGAAGTGGCGTTCCAGAATGTCCAGCAGGGCCCGGGTGATGCAGACCAGGCGTTTGCGTCCGGGCAGGCGCACGAAGGCCCGATACCAGAGGGGGCCGATCCGTCCAGTAGGGTAGAAGTGGGCCTCGAAGACCACTGCTTTGCGAGCCAGCAATCCCAGCGCTGCCGTGGAAGGGAACCAGGTGTAGATCACTTCGGGGCGGTGAAACAGGGCGCGCCCAAAGGCCTGGAGGGGAAAGAGGCGACGCGATGGGCTGGCCAGCCATTCGATGGGAAAGGTGTAGGAGATGCCGTAGTGACGCAGAAGGTCTACGGGTGGCCGGGCCGGGAAATCAGGGACGATCAGGGTGAGAGAATGACCCAGTTCCACCAGGGCCGCACAGGCTTTCATGACCTGGATGCCGTTGGCCGTGTCGGAGGGGATGGAGGAACCAGCGATGGCAACAATGTTCATAGGGCGGTCGTCAGGGCTCGATGGCGAAGTTCGGCCAGGCCGCGCCACACAGTCAGACCAATGGACACCAGCAGGTAGGCTGAGAGCAGGCCGGCCATGCCAAGATGACGAAAAGGGGGCAGGATCAGGCCGATCAGGGCCAGTTGAACCGCTCCTGTCAGGGCGGAGATGACCAGGGGGTAGGAGGGATGGTCCAGGGCCAGCAGGAGGGGACGATTCCAGTGGAAGATGTTGGCGACGCTATAGCCGATCAGGAGCAGGACAGCCGCCGGGTAGGCCGGTTGTGCTTCAGGTCCATAGACCAGGGGGATGAGCCAGTTGCCCAGGGCGGCCAGGGCACCCCCGGCGGAGAGGGTCCAGGCGGCGGCGATGAGTGAGACGCGCCGCAGCAGTCGCCGGGTGACAGACCATTCGGCGCGGGCAATGGCGCCGGCGATCTCGGCATAGGTGGGCCAGATGAAGGGTTCGATGGGGAGGGTGATCAGGCCGACCAGGGAGAGCGCCAGTTTGAAGTAGCCCACTTCGGTCGGGCTGGCAAAGAAGGCCAGGAAGAGGGATGCAGAGTCCCGGGCGATCAGGTTGACGGTGCCGTTCAGGTTGGTTTGCAGGGCGAAGGTGAGGATGGTACGCCAGGGGATCGGGGCGGGAAGGTCAGATGAGGCCGGCCCGGGAGGGAGAGTGCGACGCCGGGCCGGGAAGAGGGGCACACTCCACCACTCCGGCCCCAGGCGGGCATGAATCTGACGGGCGGCGAAGAGGGTGGTCAGCAGACCAGCGATCAGTTTGCCGGCCAGGTAGGCCGCCAGAACGTGGATCAGATGACCGCGCTGCAGAAAAGCCAACAGGATGAGCAGAGCAGTGGTCAGGCTGCCTGTAAATTGAGCAAAGGAAATACGATCGAAACGGCGCAGGGTTTGTAAGACGCCGGTAGCGGTCTCATACACCAGGTTGCCCAGCAGAGATAGGCCGTAGGCCACGAAGAGCGGTGCCAGGGCCGCATCACCTGCCAGACGGCGGGCGACCAGCGGCGCCAGGGCCAGCAGCACCAGGTAGGCGCTCACCGAGGTTGCTGCTTCGATCAGGGCAATGCCTTTGACCAGGGCAGCAGCGCGTGGGGCGTTGCCCTGCTCCAGGGCCTGGCTGAGATGTTTGACGGTCACCTCGGCCATGCGAAAGGAGAGCAGGCGATTGACGTTGGTGACAAAGACAAAGACCGTTCCCACCAGCAGGCCATAGTGGGCAATGCCGATCAGTCGCACCACCAGAATGCCTTGCAGGAATCCCAGAGCCGCCGAGGCGACCGTGGCAGAGAACAGGAAACCACTGTTGCGCACGACACGACGCAGCAGCGTATCCGCTTTCCAGCGCGTGAGCAAAGAGCGAAGGGAAAAACGATCCACTTCCACATCCATCGGGGGTGAGATGGTTTCAGGTGGTGAGGATATCTTTGGCCCAGGAACGTTCGGCCTGATACCACTCGATCAGGTGACGAATCCCCTGACGCAGGTTGACCTGGGGCTCCCAGCCCAACAGGCGACGGGCTTTGGAGACATCAGCCCAGTTGCGGAACATATCGGCCGGGTTGGGAGGGCCATATTCCACCTGCGCCGGACAACCAATTTGTTCTTCGATCAGGTGGATCAAGTCGTTGATAGTGATCACTTCATGGCCGCCCAGGTTGATGATTTCGTATCCCAGGGGGCGCAAGGCGGCCAGGGTGCCGTGGACGATGTCGTCAATGTAAGTAAAGCCGCGCGATTGGTTGCCATCCCCATTGACCCGCACCGGTCGCCCTTCGCTGATCCATTGCACGAAGCGGAACATGGCCAGGTCCGGACGTCCAGCCGGGCCATAGACGGTGAAGTAACGCACGACGCTGACATCAATGCCATACAGATAGTGATACGTGTAGGCCAGGACTTCAGCGCTTTTTTTGCTGGCGGCATAGGGTTGCAGGGGTTCGCTGCTGGATGCGGTTTCAGGCGTGGGGTAGGGTGGATTGGCGCCATAGATGCTGGAGGTGGAAGCCAGCAGGAATTTGGAGCATCCCATCTGGCGACAGAGTTCCAGCATATTCAGGGTGCCGATCACGTTCGATTCCAGGAACACCCAGGGGTTTTCCACGCTCAGGCGGACGCCGGCCCGGGCGGCCAGGTGGATCACGGCCTCTACGGGACTCGGGGCCACGTCCAGGATGCGGGCAATGATGGCTTTCTCAGCAATGTCCTGGCGCAAAAAGGAAAAGTTGGGCCACTCCTGCAGACGGCGCAGACGGTATTCTTTCATGCGCACGTCATAAGCATCGTTCATGTTGTCCACGCCCAGGACGGTATGTCCCTGCTCGAGCAGGATTTCAGCGGTGCGAGCGCCGATGAAGCCGGCTGCACCCGTTACCAGATAGCAGGCCATGGGAACTCCTTTTGGAGCATAATGCCAACTTCAGATTGTAACCACGGAGACGCAGAGACACGGAGGTCCTTTGGGAGTTATCACGGAGATTGGAATCGTAACCACGGAGACGCAGAGACACGGAGGTCCTTTGGGAGTTATCACGGAGATTGGAATCGTAACCACGGAGACGCAGAGACACGGAGGTCCTTTGGGAGTTATCACGGAGATTGGAATCGTAACCACGGAGACGCAGAGACACGGAGGTCCTTTGGGAGTTATCACGGAGATTCGTAATGCCAACTTTAGTTGGTGATCGTAATGCCAACTTCAGTTGGTGAACGTAACGCCAACTTTAGTTGGTGATCGTAACGCCAACTTCAGTTGGTGATCGTAACGCCAACTTCAGTTGGTGATCGTAACGCCAACTTCAGTTGGTGATCGTAACGCCAACTTTAGTTGGTGAACGCAATGTTCACAGGCGGACGATGTGGGGATTGCCCCTGGCCAGGCGGCCAGTGGCATTGCGGGTGTCGAAGATAAAGCGGGCTTCTCGCACAATCGCTTCATAATCGTACACACTGTGGTTGGTGATGATCAGCACGGCATCGGCCTGACGTACCGCTTCCATCAGATCGGGCACCGAATCCATCTCCCAGCCATCGTGTTCGTGACGGAGGTGAGAGATATAGGGATCGTGATACGAAACCAGCGCTCCTTTCTTCTGCAGCAGGCCAATCACGTCAAAGGCCGGCGATTCGCGTGGGTCGTCCACATCTGGTTTGTAGGCCGCTCCCAACACCAGCACCCGGCTGCCTTTCAGAGTCAGACCGCGGTCATTCAGGGCTTCAAGCAGCCGGGTAACCACGTAACGCGGCATGTTGGTATTGATCTCATCGGCCAGTTCGATAAAGCGTGTCTTGTAGTTGACGGTCTTCATCTTCCAGGAGAGATACAGGGGGTCGATCGGGATGCAGTGGCCGCCCAGACCAGGCCCTGGGGTGAATTTCATGAATCCGAAGGGTTTGGTGGCAGCCGCGTCGATCACCTCCCACACGTCAATCCCCAGACGTTCACAGATGATGGCCAGTTCATTCACCAGGCCGATGTTGATCATGCGGAAGGTGTTTTCCAGCAACTTGGCCATTTCGGCCACTTCGGCTGAGGAGACGCGATGCACGGTCTGGATGGCGTTCCCATACCAGGCACTGGCCACCTCGCCACAGGCCTCGGTGATGCCTCCCAGCACCTTGGGGGTGTTGACCGTCGTCCAATCGCGACGCCCCGGGTCAACCCGCTCGGGTGAGAAGGCCAGGAACCAGTTTTCGCCAACAACCAGACCCGGCATGGCCGCGTTCAATCTGGGCAACAGAATCTCGCGCGTGGTGCCCGGATAAGTGGTGGACTCCAAAACGATCACCATGCCGGGATGTATGTGGCGCGCCAATTCCTCGGTAGCCGCCAGAATGAACGATAGATCAGGATCGCCGGTTTTGCGCAGAGGGGTGGGGACGCAGATGCTCACCCCATCCATCTCTCGCAAGACAGAAAAATCGCTGGTGGCCTGCAGGCGGCCGGAATGAACCAGGGTGCGCACGGTGTCACTGGCCACATCAGGGATGTACGACTCACCCCGTTGGATCGCCTCCACCTTGCGGTGGTCTGTGTCAATACCCGTCACAGAGAAGCCGGCCTCGGCGAAGACCACCGCCAGGGGCAGGCCCACATATCCCAATCCCAGGATAGCCACACGGGCTGAGCGGGTCTGGAATTTCTCAATCAGCGTTTCTTTGATGCTCATGGGCAGGTCTTCCTCAAAGAATACTTAGAACAGGCTCAACTGCCTGGGTTCTTGCTTTGGAGGTTCCGGTGGGGTTGCGGATCGGGCCAGTTCCCGACGTGCCTGCTCAAGCAGTTGGGGCAGGCGAGCAAAATCGGCCAGGATCAGTGGCTTGAGGTTCAGGTTGTGAAGCGCCGCCGCCGGATGGAACATGGCGATCACAAAGCGGTTGCCCACGCGATGCATCTGCCCGTGAATGGCGCTGATTTTGGCGCCGGGCAGGAATTTCGCCATAGAAAAGCGGCCCAGCGTGACGATGATTTTGGGGTTGATGGCCGCGATCTGCCGTTCCAGATAGCCGTCACAGGCTTCCAGCTCCTCCGGGAGGGGATCACGATTGTTGGGGGGCCGACATTTCACCACATTGCCGATCCACACTTCCGAACGTTTCAAGCCTGCCTGCGCCAGCAACTGATCCAGGAACTGGCCGGCCGCTCCAACGAAGGGACGTCCCTGTTCGTTTTCATGGAATCCCGGCCCTTCGCCAATGAACATGATCTCACTGTTGGCCGGCCCCTCACCGGGCACGGCCTTCTTGCGGCTCTTATGGAGTGGACAACGGGTGCACACCGAGACTTCGGCGGCAATTTGTTGCAGAGTCTCTTCTGGGTTCATGGTTCCTCCGGCGCGTCCAACGCCTCCAGCGTTTCCAGGTTCATCAAAATGGCATCTTCACCGTTATCACGATAATACTTTGGCCGATAGCCGACCTCAACGAATCCCAGGCTGCGATACAGATTCTGAGCGACCAGGTGCCGGGCGCGCACTTCGAGCAAGGCCCGCCTGGCGCCCTCCTGCCGGGCAGATTGCAGGGCCTTGATCAACATCCGTCGGGCAAACCCCCGTCGTCGAAAATGGGGATGGGTGGCGATGGTGGCGATATGGGCCTCGTCGGCGATTATCCAGATCACCATCATGGCCACCACCTGGCCATCCAGGGTGGTCACCCAGCCACGAGCGGCCGGGTTTTCCTGAATTTCGTAACGAAACGCCCGTTCTGACCAGGGCATCGAAAACGACAGATGTTCGATCTCCACCACCGCCGGCAGGTCGTCCAGAGTCATGCGGCGGATTTCTATCACGATGGGCCTCCCTCCATGTGCAAATACATTGGCGCCAGGGAAGGAACGTCTGCGGTTTGACCGGCCTGATACTTTTTCCAGGCCAGTTCAGCCAGAACAGCCGGGCGTCGTACCGATTGAGCCACAGAAGCCAGGCGAATCCACTTACGCCGACGGGCCAGACGTTGCCGTTCGGCGGCGGTGAGTTCCCCGACGATCAGCGTGGGCTGGCGAATGGATTCGGCCAACCCCTCCACTGTCGTCACCTGAGCCGGACCCTCGGCCTGCCAGCCCTCCCGATCAGCATGATACCACCCCACGGCGATTCGCCCGCGCCCGGCCTGGATCACTGCCGCCAGGCGAAGATCCTGCACCGGAACCGAAGCGGCCACCACGTCCAGAGTCGGTATGCCGATCACGGGCAAAGAGCGCGCCAGCGCCAGACCCTTCACAAAGGCCAATCCCACGCGCAGACTGGTGAACGATCCAGGCCCAATGGCTATGGCCAGAGCAGAAAGATGTTGCACCGTGATCCCCACTCGCTCCAGAAGAACGCTCAGGGCTGGTGCCAGTTCGATCGTATGATGCGCCTGAGAAGTCCACACCCACTCGGCTTTGACCTGGCTTTCCTCGTAGAGCGCCAGGCCGAGTTGGGCGGTGGAGGTATCTACAGCCAGCAACATCAGGAGATGCCTCCCAATAACGAGTGGCGTAAGGTCTGAAGCAGGGCATCGTAACGGGCACCGCCGGCCACAAAGAGTAGACGACGGTGTTCTTCACCAGCATGTTCCAGGGTCACCCATAACCGTTCCGATGGCAGGAGGGGCGCCACGCGCTCAGCCCACTCAATGATCACAGGGCCGGCTTCGAGCATGGTGGTGAGATCGAGTTCCTCGGCCTCGGCCAGGCTGTTCAAACGATACGCGTCCATGTGAAAAAAGGGTTTCTGATCCGCACGGCGATAGACATTCACCAGCACAAAAGTAGGACTGGACACGGCATCCACTGCGCCCCATCCCTGGGCCAGCCCGCGAACCAGAGTGGTCTTGCCCGTTCCCAGATCGCCCTGCAGCCCGATCACATCGCCGGCTTGCAAGAGACTGCCCAGGCGCAGACCGATGCGCCGGGTCTGCTCCGGGCTACGACTGAAGAATTCCAGGCTATGCGCGTCTAGAATGGGCATGAGGAGGATTATACTCTGCAGAACAGACTTTTCGCCCGTTCTGGCCTGGCGACACACACTCACACCTGCGGTTCCGGACCCAGCCCCACCTGAGCGCCGATGAAGCGCGCAATGAGACGAGAAGCCTGCGGGCGGGCGGCGCGCCGACAATTTGCCGCAAACTGTTCTCGCACCGTCGGGTTCTCGATCCAGCGTCGCAGGGTGTTGACCACTCGTTCCGGACGTGGAGCCCAAACCCCCACGCGCTCTTTTTGTACGAAGGTCACATTTCCGTCCTCCTGGCCAGGCAAACGGGCATATAGGATAATGGGCAAGCCGGCGATCAGGGCTTCGGCAATGGTGCCAGGGCCGGCTTTGGTCACCAGCACATCGGCTGCGCGCATGAAATCGGGCATTTCACGAGTGAAGCCGTAGACGCGAGTGGGAATGCGCCAGGGATAGGCTTCCAGTTCGGCCTGGAGGCGGGCGTTGCGTCCGGCGACGACGATCAGAGCCACGTCCAGCCCTGAAGCGTCAAGAGCGTAAGCGGTTTCAGCCAGAGGTCCCATCCCTTCCCCCCCTCCAACCAGGAGAACGGTAAAGGCGTCGGGCCACCAGCCTAATTTCTGGCGCAGGGCTTTTTTATCTCCCACAGGGGCGCAGTAGCGCTCCGAAACCGGCTGTCCTACCACTCTGACTTTTTCGGGTGGGATGGCGTAATGGATGGCCCGCTGGCGGGCGTACTCGGTCGGCACGAGGATCAGATCAGCCCGATAGTCAAACCACAGGGCATGAGCGGTCACCGCATCGGTGACGACGGTGATAAAGGGTTGCTTCCGTCGGCGTCCTAAGGCCCACAAACTGACGAAATTGGCCACAATGTGGGTACCCACGATGACATCGCAGGGATGATTCTCGATCAAACGCCTGGCAGCGCGAGCCGCATAGGGACGGAGCGCGCTGGCCAGCACCCGCGCCCGGCGCCGTCCATCGCTGATATAGAAGCCGGCCTCCCACAGGGAAGGGATCTTCACCAGATAGGGATACAGTTCGGGCATCTTATTGAACGGCGTAGGGGCATATTCTCGGAACACGTCTACCATTTCCGTGGTGATGGCCTCACCAAACTCCAAATGAAGGGCTTCGATGATGGCTTCCGTGGCCGAGCGATGCCCCCCACCCGTATCCGAAAACAAGAACAGGACATGCGGTTTTTTCATGATGTCGGCGATACTCCAGATTCTGATTCAGGGCGCGTGGCCGGTATAATGGCTCTGGCGCGCCGTTTGAGTTCACGGCGGGTCAGCAAAATACGCCGACCACAGCCCAGACACTCCAGGCCAATATCGGCCCCCAGGCGGGTGACTTTCCAGAGAAAGGACCCACACGGATGTGGTTTCCGTAAACGAACGGTATCGTTTAGTTGCAGGTCCGGAAGCATGATGAAAATTATACCCGTCTCTGAATATGTGATAAACTAGCGATGGTGGGAAATATCCCTATTTTTTGTCCGGAGAACGACCATGAAGCGAGAGACCTATCCACTTGAAATCGCCGGTGTAAAACGCGAACTGCCTCTTTTTGAAGTTCGGCCGGGGTTGCGCATTGCCATCTTGAACATCCTGGGAGATACCGAACTGGTTCAAGCCTGCGCCCGGGAATTGGGCAAGCAGTTGCAAGGTCTGGAGTTCGACGTGCTAGTCACCGCCGAGGCCAAATCTATCCCTCTGGCTCACGCCCTGGCACTGGAGTTGAAGAAACCGTATGTCGTCTTGCGCAAGGTGTATAAGCCGTATATGGGCGCCGCGTTGACCGTGGAAACCCTCTCCATCACTACCGGTCATCCTCAGATTCTGGTCCTGGATGAAAAGGATCAGGACCTGTTGCGCGACAAAAAGGTCGTGCTGGTTGATGATGTGATCAGCACCGGGTCCACGCTGCAGGGGATGCGTATGTTGATGGAAAAAGTCGGTGCGCAGGTGGTAGGCGAAGCCGCCATTCTCACCGAAGGCGATCGAGCGCGCTGGATGCACATTTATTCCCTCGGTCACCTGCCGTTGTTCACCGACGAACGATGACCTTGTCTAAAGGAGCAAAACAGGCTATCAGCGTTGGATAGCCTGTTTTTTTTGAATGCTAAGGGGAGGGGGCAGCCAGGCCAGTCAAATGGATCGGGATGTTTCTTGAAGAACCTATGGTCGCTCGGAGGGGCGCTCGAAAAGCCGCCCCAGGAACATCTGGCGCAGGTGTTGGCCCAATCCACTGGCCTGGGGAGAAGAGGGCAGAGAGTCATCGGTTGGCTGAGGCGCCGGCAGACGTTGCTCAGCGAGCCAGCGATGAGCCTGTTCGTAGGCCCAATGGATTCGTTGACTCAACCCCTGCCGATCCTGCTCCTCGATCCGCTGACGCAGATCGGTCAGAGAGGCCAGATACCGATCGAGCACGCGCACCACGTTTTCGTGGTTCAGGAGGGCCGCTTCGCACAGGGCATCGGCATCGTCCCGGTCGAAGGCTGCCATGGCAATGACACCATAGGAGCGTCCAGCCAGATGACGGGCATCTTGCCAGCCGGGCTGATTGACAGTAGCATTCATCAACGAGACGGCCAGCAAATGCGGCAGGGTGGACATCGCCGCCAGAATCCCATCCGCCTCCAGGGCTTCTGAAAACAGCGGCCGGGCCCCCAGCATATGGGCAAAGTTCACACCCAGATCGGCAACTTCTGAGGGCGCACCAGGGGGGAGGCACAGCAGGAAGGTGGCTTCGTGAAAGAGATCCGCCCGTGCGGCCTGCAACCCACCGCCGATGTGTTGCCAGCAGGCAGGTCGAAGGGTTGCCGCCAGACCCAGATAGTAGCGTCCTGCGGGCAGCAATTCCATCGCCCAGGACTCAACCTGTCGTTTGGCTGGGGAAGTGTCAATCACCACTGCGCCCTCTTTGAGATCAGCGCAGATGTGAGTGAGCGTATCCCGCACCTGGTTGAGAGGCACCGCCAGAACGACTACATCCGCCTGTTCCACTGCGGCCGGCAGGTTGTAGGAGATCCGATCCACCGCGCCCATTTTCTGAGCTAGCCGAGCCACTTCAGGTTCCCGATCGTGTCCCAGGCGAACCACCTGAGGCGTGTGATCTGCCAGAGCCAGCCCGATGGAGCCCCCCATCTGCCCTAAACCAATGATCGTGATATGAACGCTCATATGCATCCTTTCCAGATCGAAACCAGCATTCTGTGCGAACGAGTATACTTGAAAATTGCCTGTCATGCGAACTTCGGCGCAATCGTCGGAAGGGTCCACGATCCGGCTCCAGGTGAACCGATGGAACGTTCCCCCGATCTCAACCTGAGACCAGGCCTGGCGGAATCGGTAGTTCAAGCAACGCCCTGAGGGGGAGGATGACAGAGCGAAAGAACCCAAAAAGCGATTGACAGGATGGGATGTACCATATATAGGACAGAATGCGCAAGTATACTTGTGATATTTTTCACAAATTGTTACCTTTGTCCCTGCCGTTTTGTGACACTCTTCACTATCCTGTCAGGCTCCGGCCGGCTATGATGGCATTGGAAATATACGGATATTCGCATATAAGGAACGGACTATGAACAGGACCTTAGAGGCTGAAATCAATCAATTGCATGCCGAGATTTGCGCTGGCCTGGCGGACCCCACCCGTATCATGATCCTGTATGCCCTTGCCCAGAGCCCGCGCAACGTCACGGAACTGTGTAACGAACTGGGCATGCCTCAGCCGCTGATCTCCCGCCATTTGAAGGTCCTGCGCGAGCGTGGCATGGTGACCGGCGAACGGCGCGGCACTGTGATCGTCTACTCCCTCGCCGATCGGCGGCTGATCGATGCCCTGGACCTGCTGAGGGCCGCGATGCGCGACATCCTGGCCCGACGCGCTGAACTGGTGGAAGCCTTCACATGAGCCGCATTCCTCTCCCCATTTTCCTTCAAGGAGTGCACCGATGACAGAGAAAAAGGATAAACTGACCCTGGTGGTGTTGAGCGGCGATCTGGATAAGGTCATGGCGGCCTTTATCATCGCCACCGGCGCGGCCGCGGCCGGTATGGAAGTAGTGATGTTCTTCACCTTCTGGGGCTTGAAAGCCATTCAGAAAGACGGCATTCTCACCGGCAAGGGCCTGTTCGGCCGGATGCTGGGCCTGATGAATCGCGGTGGATTGAATGCAATTGGCCCCTCGCGACTGAACATGGGCGGCCTGGGCCGCTGGATGTTCAAACGGATGATGAAGCAAAAAGGCGTTACTCCCTTGCCCGAATTGCGCCAACTGGCGATTGACCTGGGCGTGAAACTGATGCCCTGCCAGATGTCTATGGACGTGATGGAAATTGACCGCAGTGACCTGATCCCAGAATGCACTGAACCTGTCGGTGTGGCCACTATGCTCGAACATGCTCGTGAATCCAGCATTCAGTACTTTATTTAAATCCGGAAAGGAGCTCATCATGGACGTGAAACTTTCTCTAGACTTCAAAGGTCTGCTTTGCCCCTTGCCCGTCGTTAAACTGGCTCAGGCCATCAAACAGGTCGAGATCGGCGATCTGGTCGAAGCCGTAGCCACCGATCCGGGTGTGATGGCCGACATCCCAGCCTGGACGCGATCCACAGGCAATGAACTGGTCACTCTGGAAAAGCGTGACGATAAGACCTTCCGCTTCGTGGTCAAGCGCTTGAAATGACCGGCTCCACAGGCAGGCAACCGAGACTTCTCGTTCAAGCCTGCCTGTGGAGAACGACTCCCCCCTGCTCATGGAGGAATGCTATGCTCATCTTCCAACTGATCGCTCTGATCGGCTTTACGCTCGGCGTGTATGGCCTGTACCTGCGCTATGCCGAGACTCGGAGACGACCTTTACCGGTTAATCAATCACCAGCCAAAGGAAATCCCACCCATGGCATCGTGTATGCGTTTACCACCGGCATGATGCCCTGGGCCAAAGAGTCGACGCGCCTGCACTGGATCGCCTACCTGCGCGGCATCGGCTTTCATATCGGTATCTTCACGGCTCTGGGGGCGTTCCTGATCTCGCCCTTCTGGAACGCTTTGCCGGCTGTCCTTTCCCTGTTGATAAGCGTTGTCATCCTGGCAGGGGCCATCCTGGGCATGGCGGGGGGCATATTACGTCTGGTGGAACACAATCTGCGTGGCCTGAGCCTGCCAGACGATCACTTTGCCGTATGGCTGGTTTCAGCCTGGCTGGCTCTCTCGGCGATCGCTCTGTGGGATTCAACTTGGCTGCCGGTATATTACCTGCTTTCGGGAATTACGCTGGCGTATGTGCCCATGGGCAAGATTCGCCATTGCCTGTACTTCTTCTTCTCGCGCCTCTTCTTCGGCAAATTCTTCGGTCGGCGCGCAGTCTTTCCCCACCCAAAACTCCCCCATTCGTGAGGTGAACCATGACGGCAAACGTTGACCTGGCCCTGAAGACCCTGGAAGCCCAACTCAACCAGCCGCTCGAAACTGCGCTCGAAGCCTGTGCCCGTTGCGGATTGTGCGCCGAAGCCTGTCACTATTATCGTGCTCAACCTGCCCTGGAACACATCCCTGCTTTTCGCGCCGAGCAATTGCGCCGCGTCTATCGCTATGAGCATGATTTCCTCAGTCGCCTCTTTCCCTTCTGGACCGGCGCCCGCAAACTGGACGAGAAAACGTTGATCCATTTGACCGAGATGGCCTTCAGCCAGTGCACCCTGTGCCGGCGCTGTACCGTGAACTGCCCGCTGGGCGTGGATACTCCGCTGCTGATGCGTGCCGTGCGGGCCATGGCGACAGCGGCCGGCACGGCTCCAGAAATCCTGGTCATGTTGGCCGATGCGGCCATCGAGAAGGGTGCCGATCCCTCTTTCTTCAAAGAACTCTTCCTGGAGCAGATACGAGAGATCGAAGAGCAACTGCGCGATATCACCGGCGATCCCCAAGCCTCCATCCCGGTGGAAAAACAGGGCGCAAAGATCCTCTACGTGCCCTTGGCAGGTGCTCACACCATCCTGCCCCCGGCGATCATCTTCAACGCAGCCAGAGAAGACTGGACTCTTTCCATCTTTGAAGCCGCAAACTACGGGGTATTCCTCGGCGATGTGAACCGGGCCAAACAGGTGGCCAAACGCGTGGTGGACGAGGCCAATCGCCTGGGTGTGCAGGAGATCGTCATAGCCGAATGCGGTCATGCTTATGCGTCCTATCGCTGGGATGTGCCTGACTGGTTCCCCGGCCAGTTTAACTTCAGGGTGCGCTCCATGATTGAAGTCCTGGCCGATTACCTCCGCGAGGGACGCATCCACGTGGACCCGAACGCGATCACCGAGCCGGTGACTTACCATGACTCCTGTAACCTGGCGCGTAACGGTGGCCTGCTGGAAGAACCCCGCTATGTGCTCAAACACATCGTGAAGGATTTTCGTGAGATGATCCCCAATCGGGCTGAGGCCCTGTGCTGTGGAGGCGGTGGGGGCCTGGTGGCACTGGCCGAATACACCGAACGCCGGCTGGCGGCAGGCCGCCCTAAAGCCGAACAGATCCGCCAGAGCGGAGCGCGAATCGTGGTGGCCGCTTGCGAGAATTGTCGGCTGCAGATCGGCGATCTAAACCAGCATTACGGCCTGAATGTGCATATCACCGCCCTGACGGACCTGGTGGTGCGGGCCATGCGCTTGCCCAGGCCATTGCCCGGCAGCGAAACGGAGCACCTGTTTACCGGACAAACAGAAACCCTTGAAATCCCGCGACAATAACTGCTCGTCCCTCCCTGCCGGCCCGGGAACCTGCCTGGGCCGGTTCTGCTTTGTGGGAGAGGCACGTTGGCGTCAGTGGGTATCGGCCTGGCTTCAACCAGGCTGGCTGGGTTGGGCGAAACCTGGCCGGCATGGCTTCAAGACCAGCCGCCAGGGCAGGCTGAGCGCCTTAGCGCGACGAGATTTCCCTGCCTGACAAAAAGACCATCACCAGCCAGAAAGCCGCCAGGATAGTCAAAGCATTCAATCCCAGAAAAAAGCCGATGATTCGTATTTCCCCGCTGTTGAAGATCGGAGAAGGAGGCGGGTGCATCACATAGGTTGCCTGCGAAAACGCCAGGCGCAATCCGATGAAGAAGATCGCATTGGCCAGCGAAGTCAGCCAGGGCAACTGGATCAGCCACAGACCGACCTGCAACAACGTGCCAGCGATGGCAAAAGTCAACGCCAGGCGGAAACGGGGTTCAGCCAGGAATAGACCGTTCCAGTTCAACTGCATCGCCACCAGCGACAGGGGGAGATACGTGACCCAGAAAACCATCCCCACCCGGCCCAGAGCCGCGCTCCAGCGATGAGCCCCAGAGTGTCGCCTGATCAGACCGATCACGCCGGCCAGTGCGCTGGCGCCCAGAGCCATCTGTGCCGTCAACACCCAGGCGCCATGCAGGTACACCGGGCGCACGTTCGGACCAAGCGTCTTCTCCTCGGGCCCAAACCAGGCGAACACAGCAATCGCCATCAGCGTTATCCAAAACCACAGCCAGGGACGTTGCACTCTGTTCATGCCCTGAATTCTACCTGGAAATCTTTTCTGAGACGATCCATCTTCTTGACCAAATCTTTACACAACCCGAATAGGATCAGTAAAAAGCAACGAAAGGAGAGCACCCTATGAACAACGTATGGAAATGGATTTTCGGCCTCCTGATTGCCCTGGTCGTAGTGACCTTCTTCGCCTCACTGGGATTTGGCTGGCGGATGTACTCACTGGGCTATCCCTCCCTATGGGCAGGACGGGGCTGGCATCTCATGCCGGGCTGGCACACCTGGCCTTATGCCGGTCTGGGCTGGCGCGGCTTTCTGCCGCTGGGAGGATTCTTTCTAGGCGGACTGGTAAAACTGCTCCTGCTGGCGGCCCTGCTCTATGGCGCCTACTGGCTGGGTCAGCGGAACGCTCGCCTCTCATCAGACCCCGGGCCGGCCGCGCCCATCCCGAATGCTCCCTCCGCCCCGGCTGCCCCTCCGGCCCCATCCCAGGAATCTCCCTCGTCGAGTGAGGGATAGGGCAGAAACATCTCCCCTTTCCCTGACCTGTCTCACCCTTCGGCCCTTCCCTCCTGCAGGGAAGGGCTGGCTTATAGGGTAAGACGGATGAAAACCTGAAGGAGGCAAATCATGACCACTCTGAAAACAAAATGGTATCTCGATCTGGCTCTCCTGGTGGGATTTCTGGTGGGTATGGACCCACACACCACCGGTGTAGCGTTGCATGAATGGTTGACGTTGATGGCTTTTATCACCATCCTGATCCACCTGCTGCTCAGCTGGGATTGGATCACCCAGGTCACCCGGCGTTTTCTGACTTTGCCAGGCATGCGCACCCGAATCAACTATATCGTGAACTGGCTGATGTTCATTAACGGGATTCTGTTGATGATGTCTGGCCTGCTGATCTCTCGGAGCGTCCTGCCCACCCTGGGATTGGAGGTGCGCAGCGGGTTTATCTGGCGCGGATTACATGATATGTCGGCCAACCTGGCGCTGCTCCTGTTGGGCGTGCATACCGCTCTGCATTGGGATTGGGTCGTCAACGCGTTCAGGAAATTCGTCGTCCAACCGGTCACGTATGGGCTGACCCGGAGATCCTCTCAGAAAGGAGGCGTATGAAACTCATCGGTAGAATCTTCCTGATCCTGGCGGTAGCCACGTTGATCGCCGGCGCGCTTTATCTAGTGGTGAACGCCAGCGATTCAGGAGAGGCAACCTTCCCAGAGGAGAGAGAATTCCGGGAAAGACGTTTTCGAGAGTTTGGGCCGGAAGGGTTTCGGCCTGACTTGGATCGCCAGAGACGGCCGCCGGAGGGAATCGGCCTGGGCTGGCTCTTCGGCCTGATCAAAAATCTGGGAACGATCGCCTTGATCGTTGGCCTCCTTGTTGGTTTCAGGAGAATCAAACCACGCCATCCTAAGCCGGCCCCTTTTTCAGAGAAATCCGATCAGGGTTCTCCTCCCTCTTCATCCGGTTGAGCGGAACGCCCGGCAGAAGAAGCCGTTTAGAAAAACCACCAGCCGACGGATGTCCGTCGGCTGGTGATCTTCCAGGCAGGTTGGTGGAAGCAGAGCGTCACACCCGGCCGGTAATCGTGGCCAGTTTCAATTCGGCGATGGCTTTGGTGATCTGAATCTCCCGTGGACAGGCCAGGGTGCAGTTAAACGCAGTGTGGCAGCGCGCCAGGCCCGAGGTCTCGCCGATGATCTTCAACCGTTCCGAGGCGGCCTGGTCGCGGCTATCGAAGATGAAACGGTGGGCCGCTACCAGGGCTGCGGGTCCCAACGAGTCCTCACTGGCCCAGAAGGAAGGACAGGAGGTGGTACAGCAGGCACACAGAATGCATTTGGTGGTATCGTCGAAGCGGGCGCGTTCTTCCGGGCTTTGAAGGCGTTCCCGTCCGTCTTCCGGTAGAGGCGAATCGTTGATAAACCAGGGCAACACCTTCTTGTAGTTCTCGAAGAACGGCTCCATATCCACGATCAGGTCTTTGATCACCCTCAGGCCCAGGATCGGTTCCACGGTGATGGTGGAGCCCACGTCACGTACCAGAACCTTACAGGCCAGCATGTTTCGTCCGTTGATGCGCATGGCATCTGAGCCACACACCCCATGAGCGCAAGAGCGTCGAAACGCCAGGGTACCATCGTAGTAGCCTTTGACATACTCCAGTAAATCCAACACCCGATCGGTTTCCTGGGCATTTTCGATCACATAGGTTTCGTAGTGGAAAGTCTGATCCACTTCAGGATGGTAGCGGAAGATTTTCAGAGTGACCTGCATGACCTCACCTCGTTGCGACAACTAATACACCCGTTCTTTGGGCGGATATTTGGTGATCACCACGGGCTTATAGCCGATCTCCAAGCGGCCGTCTCGTCGCCAGATCAGGGTGTGTTTGAGCCAGTTCTGATCATCCCGTTTGGGGAAGTCCTCTCGTGCATGACCACCGCGCGATTCCTGACGATTCAGCGCCGAAACCGCCACTGCTTCAGCCACATCGAGCAGGTTGCCCAATTCCCAGGCATTCAGGAGTTCGGTGTTGAAGATGCGCCCGCTATCGCGAACCCGAATGTGCTGGTAACGTTCCTTGAGTTCGCAAATCTTCTCGATCGCCTGGCGCATGCCTTTCTCATTGCGATAAATGCCTACTTCCTCAAACATGACCTTGCGCAACTCACGCCCAATGTCAAAGGCATTCTCTGTGCCGGAGCCATTGCGCAGGGCTTCTAACTGTCGGCGGGCTTCTTCTTCAGGGTGGGCCGGCAGGGACTCAAAATCGGTATGCTGAGCGAACTCGGCGGCTTTCAGACCGGCATGTTTGCCGAACACCACCAGATCCAGCAGGGAGTTGGTGCCTAGACGGTTGGCCCCATGCACCGAGACACAGGCGCACTCACCAGCGGCATAGAGACCGGGGAGGACGGTGTTCTTATCGTCAATCACCACCTCACCATATTTGTTTGTGGGAATACCGCCCATGGTGTAGTGAGCCGTGGGCTGAATGGGCATCATTTGGGTGAGCGGGTCTACGCCCAGATAGACCCGGCAGAAGTCAATAATATCGGGCAGTTTTTTCAGGATTTGCTCGCCGGTAACCACATAGGGGGAGCCATCCGGATTGGTGCGACCATCCAGCGCGGCGTACTTGTTGACCGATTCAGGGCGCACATCCAGCCAGACGTAGTTCTGGCCATTGACGCCACGACCTTCTCGGATCTCGGTATAGATGGCCCGGCTGATCACATCCCGCGAGGCCAGGTCTTTCACCGTAGGGGCATATCTTGGCATAAAGCGCTCGCCCAGGCCGTTGATCAACACACCACCTTCGCCACGCACCCCTTCGGTGATCAGGATGCCCAGTTTGTAAATCCCAGTGGGGTGGAACTGGAAGAACTCCATATCCTCCAGGGGCAGGCCACGGCGCAACACAATGGCTGCACCATCGCCTGTGTAAGAGTAGGCATTGGAAGTGACCTCGTAGATGCGGCCATGGCCGCCGGTGGCAAAGATCACGGCTTTGGCGTGAAAGGTGTGCAACTCGCCGGTGGCCAGTTCAATCGCCACCACTCCCGCCGCCCGTCCATTGACCAGGATCAGATCGAGCACCTGAAATTCATCGAAGAACTTTACATGATTTTTCAAGCACTGCTGATACAGGGTCTGCAAGATCATGTGGCCGGTGCGATCGGCTGCATGGCAGGCCCGGCGCACGGGTTTACCGGTCACATTGTTGGTATGTCCCCCGAATGGGCGTTGGGAGATGCGACCGTCTGGGGTGCGATCAAAGGGCAACCCCATATGCTCCAGTTCAATGATGGCCTGGGGGGCTTCATAACACATAAATTCAATTGCGTCCTGATCCCCCAGATAATCCGATCCTTTGACTGTGTCGTAGGTATGCCATTCGGGATGATCCTCTTCCAGGTTGCCCAGAGCCGCTCCGATGCCTCCCTGGGCGGCACCGGTATGGGAGCGGGTGGGATAGAGTTTACTGATCACAGCCGTTTTGACCGAGCGTGACGCGTAGAGCGCCGCCATTAAACCGGCGCCTCCAGCACCGACAACCACCACATCAAACTGATGAAGATTTGCCATGAAAACCAGCCTCCTACCAGGTCCAGAGTACGTATAGTCCCGCAAGGCTCATCAGGATCAGGAACACAATGCTCAGGGCGCGCACCGTCTGGCGTCCTCGAGCCGTCACAATGTAGTCATCGGCGATGACCACCAGGCCATGGATGCCATGAGCCGCGGCGATCAGCAACATGGCTGAAGCGGTGAAACGCCAGAAGGGCACCATCCAGGGCTCCAGATCGGGCACGTTGGTGCTTTGCACATGTCCGGCGGTGGGCATAAAGGCCCAGCGCAAGACATCCGCCATGTTCATCTGGGTGCGAGCGCCCATCACGAAGGCACCGATCAAAGCGATCAACATCAGCGCATACATGGCCAGGGCCGAAAGACGCGTAAATAACCACATCAGCATCTCAAAGTTCAGGCCGCGTTCCCGCAGAGAAAGGGTGCGTGGTTTGGTGGTCATGATCAACCTCCCAGGGCAGTGGAGAGAATCGTATATACCGCCAGCCCATAGATGGGCAGGAATATCGCCCACTCGATCCATATAGCCTGGCGGGCATGCACCCACAGCGAAGGCCAGAGATCGAGCAGGGTGATGCGCAAGCCGTTAATGGCGTGGAACAGGACGAAGAAATACACCACGATCTGAAAAGCCCAATGCATATACACTGTGTTCAGGAATTCCCCCACCGGCCCCCCCAGCGCCGTAGAAAGGATGTGAACGGTTAGTAGAATGGCCATTCCCAATCCGCCCAGGCGATGGAGGATAAAAGCCCACATGGGCCCCTGACCTTTATAGCGCAGGGCCGTTGCCAGACTGACATTCCGTTTCAGCGCCATTCAGATACCTCCTGATGATGCGGGTGAGATAAGGGTACACCGGTCTGTTCGTGGGGTGGAGCGGCCGGGGAGGAGAGCCCGTTGAATCCCATGTTCTGACTTCCCGGCCGGTCGTTGCCTGTTTGAGATGTTCTCCAGGGGTGGCAGAATTCTCTCACTCGACCTTTCAGATTGAAAAGTGACAATGCTCACGGTTTATTCGTTTCAGACTTCCTATAATCCAGAAAGAGTTGACCTTTATAATCCGCATATGCCCTGGTTTCAAACACAACCCGTCATTTCGCTCCGACTTTTCTTCTGCTCTCATCGCCCTATTGGGTCTGCGTGGACCTGGGCGTGCGTCTGATGCGGAGGAGCGTTCTGGCCGCAGAGGCTGCGGTGAATTTTAACTGACATTCCTGGCTGGAGCGGAGATACTCTATAAAGGCTAAGATTGAACCCCCTCATTGGTCTGGAGCAGAGAAGCCCGTATTCCGTTTCTGCCGGTGTATTTCTACGCTATTGGAGGTTGTATGTCTGAACCCATCAGTCGTCGGGACTTCATGAAGGCCACCGTCTATTTTGTAGGTGGCCTGGTCGGTGCAGCGGTTGGTTTACCCTCCATTGTATATCTGCTGGATCCGGCTCTGAGTGCTCAGGCGACTGAAGCCTGGGTGCCCATCGGCAAACTGGCAGATATGCCTGAGATCGGCAAACCCTATCCGTTCTCGTTCACTCGGGTTCGCGTCAACGGCTGGGAACGCACTGCCAGCACCCACAGCGGATTTGTCATCCGTCGCTCAGAGGACCCGAACGATTTGTTGATCTTGAATAGCCGCTGCACTCATTTGGCCTGCACGGTTCGCTGGAAGGAAGACGATCGCACCTTTATATGCCCCTGTCACGACGCCACCTTCGATGAACAGGGGCAGGTCGTGGATGGGCCTCCCCCCCGGCCGCTCGATCGCTTTGAGCAATTCCGCATTGCCGAAGACGGCACGCTCGAAATCTTCTACAAGGAAGGCTAGCCATGTGGAAACGCTTCCTCACCTGGTTGGATGAACGCCTGGGGCTGAATGATCTGTATAAGACCTTGCTTGACCGACCCGAGCCGCGTGGCAACTGGTGGAATACGTTGGGATCGGCCAGCCTGATCCTGTTCCTGCTGCAGGGCGTTACCGGTATCTTTCTGACCGTGTATTACACCCCTTCTCCCGATCATGCTTACGACAGCATCACTTACATCATGAACGATGTAGCCTTCGGGTGGCTGGTGCGGGGGATTCATCACTGGGGAGCCACGCTGATGGTTTTGGTGGTCTTTATTCACATGCTGCGGGTGTTCGTCAGTGCCTCGTTCAAGTATCCCCGTGAATTGACCTGGATGGTCGGGGTAGGGCTGCTTCTGGTCACGCTGGGCATGGGGTTCACCGGCTACCTGCTCCCCTGGAATCAGCGATCCTACTGGGCGACCGTGGTGGGCACCCAGATCGCCGGTAGTGCTCCCGTGGTGGGGGAATGGATTTTGCGCAGTCTGCGCGGCGGCACGGATTTGAGCGCGCTCACCCTGCAACGTTTCTTTGCGGCTCATATCTGGATCCTGCCCGGAACGCTCGCCGCCTTGATCGGAATACACCTCTACCTGATCATCCGTCATGGGGAATCGCACTGGCCCAAACAGGACGATTAGGAGCCAACTATGATTCGCAACGACGTGAAACAGAAACTCCAGGAACGGTATCAGCAGGAACTGCATAAAGGCGAGTTCTTCTGGCCAGATAGCGTCTTTCGTGATGCTATTGTGGCATTGGGGGTGGTGATCCTGGTCTTCCTGCTCGCCACTTTTGTCGGTGTCCCGAATGAACCGAAGGTAGACCCCGCCGACACGACTTATCTGCCGCGGCCGGAGTGGTACTTCTTGTTCTTGTTCAAGTTCCTGGCCCTCTACGGTCAAATCCCGGTGCTGGGCAAGGTGGAATGGCTGGCTACGGTGGTGGTCCCTGGACTGGCTATCGGGCTGCTGCTGTTCCTGCCGTTCATCGAACGCAGTCAGGATCGGTATTACGCCAAACGGGCCATTCCCCTGGCGATCATGACCCTGATCGTGGTGGATATGGTGATTCTCACCCTGATGGCGGAGGTTCCTACCGTCGCTCCCCAGGAAGCCCATCTGGGATGGAAACTGGCGGTAGCGATGCAACCGATTGCCGGATTGCTCATTCCCGGGGTGGGTATCCTGCTCCTGTTGGGTTTGCCCCGGATCGCCCCCCAGGCCACCTGGCGGTTACCAGCCTGGATCGCCGGGGTCGGTGCAGGGACGATGATCGTGCTGGCATTGGCTATCCTGGTGCTGCACGGCCTGTTTGCCACGGCAGAGGCCAGAGCTGAGACCACACTGCCGGTCACTCTGGCCGAGCAAATCCTGGCCGGGCAAGACCTGTATTCTGTCCACTGCGTGGAATGCCATGGGGAAGATGGCCGGGTCACGGTGATCGAAGGCGTTGAGGGACTGGATGGCACGTCGATCTCCCCCATCCATAGCCGCGATGTCCTATACACGCTCAATGATGCTTCCCTGGCCGAGATCATCGCATATGGCCGCCCTGATCTGGGCATGCCGCCGTTCGGCAAGCAATATAACCCCGAAGGCTTGAGCAAAAGCGAGATTGACTATATTGTGCTCTTCATGCGCTATATGTGGGATGATCGCTTCGAGCCACCGGCGGAAGTGCTGCGGCCGCTCTTCCCACCGCTGGCGGCGGGAGAAGTGCCTTCGTATGAAGTGCACATTGCACCGATTGTGAAGCGCTATTGCGTTTCCTGTCACCGGCCGGGAAAGAGCAACAACAACTATCTGATGACAACCTATGAGGAGATTCTCTCCAGTGGCGATCATGCCGACCACAATGTGATCGCCGGGGACCCGAATTCGTATCTGCTGCTCGTGGTTCAGGGCCAGGCGATTCAGGATGCAGAGGGCAGGGAGGAGATCGGGGTTATGCCGCCACGAGGCAACCTGCCGGCAAATGCGATTGATGCCCTGATCCGCTGGGTGATGAATGGTATGCCGCGTACTGCCAGTGATGCGGCGCGCCTGACTCCTGTCGTCACCCCAACGCCGTAGGCAACACAAACACGTCTCTCCATCGGGCGACCTGGATTGGCCGCCCGATGGATTTTGCTTTAACCCAACAGGACGTTCAGATAGGCCTCCATCATACGATCCAGGCTGAGCAGGGCCTCGGCACGTGCCCGTGCTCCCCGGCGAAATTGCGGCAGGTTGTTGAGTACGGTCTCGGCGGCCTGGGCCAGGGCCGGGATGTCGGGCCATTCCAGCCGCCAGGGATTGCCTCCATATGCGACCAGGGCGCCTCCTTCCTGGCCGATCAATTCGCGCAGCGCACCGGTATCGAATCCCACCACCGGCAGACCACAGGCCAGGGCTTCGATCACAGCATTGGGACAGGCCGAGTTTACATCGGCGGAATACAGCAGGTGCGACGATCGCGCCAGAGAAGGGATGTGCTCCCGCGGCACAATGCCGGCAAACACCACTTCAAGGGGGCGATCTTCGATCTTCACCCGTTCCTTCTGCAGATGTATTCGATGTCCCAGCCGTTGCAAAAACTCTGCCAGTGCGCGCCGGGTGCTTTGATCTGTGGCGCCAGCGACCAGCAATTCGACGCGGCGCTGACTCGCCAGTTGTAGACCCAGGGCCGCCGCATGCAACAGACCTCCGCTCCAGACCCCTTCCAGACTCCCCTCCAGCAGCAAGATACGCACCCGGTCGTCAGGACGATCAGGGGGTCCTTCAGGGGAGAAGGTGTGCAAATCCACGCCGTTGAGGATGACGGTAGCGGGTGCACGCGCCACGCCATACCATTCCTCCCACCAATGGCGAACGAACTGACTCTGATAGAGGATGCGATCGGCCAGATGTGCCCGAATCAGCCTGAGCAGCAGGTTACCATATTCAGCCCGCAGGTGATATCGCAGACCGCTCCAGCGAGCACGTTGAATCCAATTGATTCCATCCAGGCGTTGCACCAGGCGCACTCCGCGCCTGCGCAGGCGCTGAAGTTCGGTCAGGCGAGAAGTGCCTGCCAGGATCAACGCCGCGTCGCACGAATCGGCAGGGTCATAGGTGACGGCAATGCCGCGGGCGCGCAGGCCGGCCTCAAATTTCAGCCGAAAGCCGGCTACACCGCCCACTCGCTCTACTCGCGGCAGGATACAGATGGTAGACATGGGCCCAAAAATGCCTCAACACAGGATGAATGGACGCCTGGCAGGGGAAAGACCACCCCACGGCCACCCCTGAAAAACTCCTTCTCCAGGTGAAACTGCGGGTGAACACAGGGGCGAACCCTCCTGCGATCCGAAGACCGGCGCTCAAGGCTCGGCTGGCAATGGGCGGGTCAGATCGTAGATCACAAACCCTGGTCCCTGGGCATAGATGGCGTAACGGCTCAGATGAGCCTGCAGGGTCGGTTGGCGCGCCAGGTCATCCAGGTCGGTCACCAGGAACAGGTCTTTACCCTCCGCCAGACGTTCAAACAGGCGATCAAAGGTTTTACCGCCACTACGCAGGGTGCTATAGGCCTGATCGGTGCTATCCGGCCAGTTGGTGACGTTGACCCAACCCCAGTAGATCAGCCGCAAGCCGTAGTCCTGGGTGAGGGCGACCACGCGATGGCCGCGAACCAGGTCTCCGATCTGTTGCCAGAAGGTGGCCTGGGGACGGTAGTCGGTGGACTTCAGGGTGGAGCGAATCGTCCATAGTCCGGCCAGCAAGCCCAGGGTCAAGAGCGAGGCGATCAGGAAGCGGTTCCGTCGGGACGAGGAGGCGGGTTCGGCCAGCCGGGACAGGATCGTCCCCCCCAGCGGGGTTAACGTCAGGGCCACGATCGGGATCAGGGGCAGGCTATAGTAATCGTGGGAAGCGATGGGATAGTTAAAATACAGGGCCAGGGCCAGGTAGCCCCCCCACAGACCAATGAGAAAGGTGCGTATCGGCCGTTGGACCAGCCACAGGCTGGTCAGGGCAATCGGGACGGTCACCAGCCCCACCACGTTGTGCACCATTTGCGCCCATGACAGGTACAGGGATGGAGAAAGAAACAGACTCAACAGGAAACGCCCTTCAAATCGTTGGCCAAGCGTCCCCTGGATCAGACCATAGATCAGCCAAGCCGCGCCCGGCAAAGCGCCCACCAGGGCCATCATCCACACCTGCGGATGACGAATCAGGCGGCGCAGGGAGGTGTATCCCAGGGCAGATCCCAGGGCAGCACCGATCACGAAGAAGGCAGCCGGCAGTTTGACAAAGATCGCCAGACCGCCCAGCACGGCCGCCAGCCAGGCGAAACGCCAAGAAGAGCGGGGATCCGCAGAGAAGGCCACCTGTGCCCAGCGATGTATGGCCCACCAGAAGCCGATCAGCAGCATCAACATCAACGCATCTGGCTGGAAGGAGCGGCTGGCAAGCACGCCGTAGGGCAGGAGCAGGTAGAAGGCCAGGGCTACCAGGGGCGCGTCCTGCTGGCCGGCGGAATTTGACCCCAGCCAGGCTTTTCCAGATACATCCCCGGCCAGGAGGTAGAGAAAGACCCCGCCGATCATCCAGAAGACAATCGAGTACAGGCGGGGAACCCAGAACTGCTCGCCGGTGAAACGCCAGGCCAGAACGGTCAGATGTTCCAGGATTTCCGGTTCAAGGGTGGGACGCAGACGGGCCTGGTGTATAGCAAAGCGCCGCATCTCCTCCGGCACGTCGGATCGGGTCGCATAATACAGGCCACGGGCTTTGATGGCCGAGAAGAGTTGGCGGGTAGGATGAAACTCCAGGGGAAGGTCGGTCAGATCGTACAGGCGAACCAGCAGGGCAGAGAGGAAGACGATCCACACAGCCAGGCGATGAAAGCGTCCGAAGCAAGACATAGGGATATTATAGCCGCAAAACGGAAGCCCTCCCGACCAACCGACCAACCGACCAACCGACCAACAGACTAACAGACTAACAGACTAACAGACCACAACGGTATAATCTATCCCATGATCCCCATCTTCCTGCGTCTTTCCGGGTTTCTCTCCTATCGTCAACCGGTGGAACTGGATTTTCGACCCTTTGATCTGGCCTGTATTTCGGGCCAAAACGGCGCCGGCAAATCCTCTTTGCTCGATGCCTTGACCTGGGTGCTGTTTGGCGAGGCACGCAGCAAAGATAAAGATGCCATCATCAATCTGCAATCCAAAGCGGCAGAAGTGGTCCTGGTCTTCGAGTATGAGAACAACCTCTATCGGGTGCAACGCACGGCGCCGCGCGGCAAGACCACGCTACTGGAGTTCCAGGTCTGGGAAGGGGATTGGGAAACCGCGGCCCGGTCAATGACATTTTCAGGAGTGAATTCGCCAGGCAACCCTGGCCGCTGGCGGCCACTCACCGAGAAAACGCTGCGCGAGACCCAGACCCGCATTGAGCAGACCCTGCACTTGGACTATGATACGTTCATCAATGCCTCCTTTTTCCTGCAAGGCAAGGCCGATCAGTTCGCCCAGAAAAAGCCCTCGGAACGCAAGGCATTACTCTCCAGTATTCTCGGCCTGGAGGTATGGGAGACCTATCGGGAGCGCGCGGCTGAACGCCGCCGGGAAGTAGAAAAAGAAATCGCGGCGCTGGAACGGATGATCGCTGATATTGATGCAGAACTGGCCGAGGAGCAGACCCGTCGGCGCCGTCTGCAGACCCTGGAAACCGAACTGGAACAAATTCAAGCCGCACGAAAAGCCCAGGAAGAGGCTCTAGAGCGTCTGCGCCAGATCGTCGCCTCGCTGGATCAACGCCTGGCCGAAGAACGGGCGCGCCTGGAAGAAGAACGACGTAGCCTGAAAGAGCAGGAAGCCCTGGTCAACGCACAAATCGCTTCTCTCCAGGCCTGGGTTGATCAACGCAATCAGGCGCAGGCAGACCTGGCGCAGATTGAGGCCAGTTTAGGCCAGCGTGAAGCACTGGAAGAAAAACGCAACGCGGCGCGTGAGGAAGCCTCAGCCCTGGAAGCAGAAAACAAATTGCTCCGGCGAGAAATGGATGATCTGAAAGCCCGACTGGATCAACTGGCTCAGGCAGAAGGCGCCCGCTGTCCCTTGTGCGATCAGCCGCTCAGCGAACAACATCGCCGCCAGACCATCGCCCAACTGACAGAACAGGGAAAGATGCGAGGCGATCGTTATCGGGCCAACCTGTCGCGCATCGAACACCTCAGACGCCTGGTGAGTGAATGCGAGGCCAGTTTGAGTCGCCTGGCGGCAGACGAAACCCGACGGTTGACTCTGACCTCTCGACTCGCGCAACTGAACGAACGGATCGAAGCCGCCCGATCTGCCCAGGCCCGCTGGCAAGCCACAGGTGCTCCTCGCCTGCAGGAGGTCGAGTCTCTCCTGGCGCAGGAACGCTTGAGTGTCGCCATATCCCTCCCCAGCGTCAATCTGGACGAGGCCGAACAGGCTCTGCTACGCCTGAAAGAAGAAGAAAACCAGAAAGCCCAGGAAGTGGGTGGCGCCCGGCAACTGGTTGAAGTCCTGGAAACCCTGCGCGCCCGCAAGAAAACCCTGCAGGCTGAACGCCAGGCCAAAGCCTTGCTGGTAACGCGCTACAAAACCCTGGAGCGCGCTTTTGGTAAAGACGGTGTTCCCACCCTGCTCATCGAACAGACCTTACCCCAGATCGAAACGCGCGCCAACGAATTGCTGGATCGCCTGACCGATGGACAGATAAGCCTTCGCTTCATCACCCAGAGCGAGTATAAAGATGCCCGCCGCACTGACCTGAAAGAAACCCTGGAAATTCTGGTCAGTGACGGCGCTGGCGCCCGCCCCTATGAACTCTTCTCAGGGGGCGAGGCCTTTCGAGTCAACTTTGCCATTCGGCTGGCGCTGGCCGAATTCCTGGCTCAACGTCGTGGCGCACGCCTGCAAACCCTGGTGATTGACGAGGGCTTTGGCTCTCAGGATGCTCAAGGCCGCCAACGCCTGGTGGAGGCCATCAACACCATACGCAGTGACTTCGCCAAAATCCTGGTCATCACTCACCTGGACGAACTGAAAGACGCCTTCCCGACCCGCATCGAAGTAGAAAAAACCGATCACGGGTCTCAGATTCGAGTGATGTGATCTTCAACAGCCCTTTCTTCACCCTGATATAATTGACTTTACTGCAAAAAGGTTGTTCTACCACCGAGATCGCAGAGTACGTAGAAATAATTCGGTACTCCGTGCCCTCGGTGTACTCTGTGGTTCATTTTACAGTGGACTCAATTTCCCATGAAACCGTCTTCTACGTCTTATGATGTGGTCGTGATCGGTGCTGGTCACAACGGCCTGACTGCTGCCGCCTACCTGGCCCGGGCGGGCAAACGCGTTCTGGTGCTGGAACGCCGCACCATCGTTGGGGGAAGCGTCGTCACTGAGGAATGGAAGGAGGGATGGCGCGCCGACTCAGTCTGGTCTGGCGGTCGGTTGCGGCCAGGGATCGAACAGGATCTGCACCTGAAGCAATATGGCTGGCAACCCGACTCGGCTCCGCCACCTTTCTACCTGTTCCACGATGGCCCCACACCCCTGATCTTTGATCCCGATCCACTCAAAGCGGCGGAGACGATCCGTCCCTTCTCCCCGCGCGACGCGGCTCGCTGGCCTGAATTTGTCCGCTTCTTGAATCGGGCGGCCTATCTGCTTGAGGTGACTTACGAAACGCGTATGCCGCGCCTGCCGCGTGGCTTCACCCTGTCCGAAGGCTACGGCCTGCTGGAATGGGCACTGGAACTGCGCCTGGCTGGCCGCCGGGATGTGTGGCGTTTCATCCGCGCCCTGCCGATGACTGCTCTGGAACTGGCTGAAGAATACTTTGAATCCCCTGTGGTGCAAACAGCGGTAGCCGCCCTGGCGATCCAGAGCCACAGCCTGGGTCCCCTGGCGGCTGGCACCGGTTACACCCTGATCCACAACTGGATGAATCGTGGCGGCATGGCTCATCCCAATCCTGGTAAAGCCGGGCAACTGACCCAGGCGTTGGCCGCCGCTGTGCAGGCATATGGCGGTCAGATCCGCACTCAGGCCGAAGTCGCCCATATCCTGGTGGATACCTGCGCCTGTCGTGGAGTGGCCCTGACTGACGGCAGCGAAATCCCCGCCCGCCTCGTGCTGTCCACGCTGGACCCAAAGCGCACCTTCCTCACCCTGGTGGGGGCTCCCCACCTGCCGGTGGAGTTTGTCTGGAAAACCCAATCCATCAAACTACGTGGCCTGACCGCTCGGGTTCACCTGCTCACCGATGGTCAACACGGCCTGCCTGAAGGGGCTACCCTGGCCTTTGCTCCCTCAGTGACCTTCCTGGAGCGGGCCTATGATGCCGCGAAATATGGCCACATGGCTGAGCAACCGTTCGTTGAAGCCACCGTGTATGGTCACAGGATCAGCCTCTCCGTCCAGTTCGTTCCCTATGGCTGGAGAGAGTCCTCCGAAGCCGCCCGATCACTTGTCCTGCAACGCACGCTGGACGTGCTGGCCCCCTTCGTCCCGCGTCTGGCTTCGTCCATTCAGCAGAGCGTGGTCCTCCTCCCCTCTGACATGGAAGAAATCTACGGCCTGACCGGCGGCGATCTGCACCACGGTCAACTGAGCCTGGATCAATTCCTGTTCATGCGTCCCCTGCCCGGCTGGTCTGATCACCGAACGCCGATCGATCATCTGTATTTGGGAGGCAGTGGCGTCCATGGTGGAGGGGGCGTCTCAGGCATTCCTGGACGCAACGCGGCCCGTCTGCTGCGCCGTCTATGACCCTCTTCTGGCTCTCCCTGGGTGCCCTGATCGTCGGCCTGGCCCTGCTGCGCTGGATCCATTCCGCATACCGCATGGATATCGTCGTGACCCCGACTCAGGCCCAGCCGCCATTCCCGCTGATCAGCGTTTGTGTGCCGGCCCGTAACGAGGAACGCAATATCAGCCGCTGCCTGGAAGCCCTGCTGCAACAAACCTACCCGGCGCTGGAAGTGATTGTCGTGGACGATCGCTCCACCGACTCCACCCCACAGATTCTGGACTCCCTGGCCCGACGCGACCCTCGCCTGCGCGTTCTGCCCGGTTCAGAACTCCCCCCGGGCTGGGCCGGCAAACCCCATGCCCTGCACCAGGCCTCGAGCGCGGCCCGCGGCGAATGGCTGTGCTTTGTAGACGCTGACACCTTCCTGGCTCCCCAGGCCCTGGCTTCCTGCTATCAGAAAGCCCTGCAAACTCAGGCCGACCTGTTCACCATCCTGACCCACCAGGAACTGGGCACCTTCTGGGAGCGAGTGCTCATGCCCCTGGTGTTGACCGCCATGTCGGTGGGCTTTCCACCGCGGCGAGTCAACGATCCCCGTCGGCGCGACGCAGTGGCCAACGGCCAGTTCATCTTGATCCGGCGAGCAGTGTACCAGGCCCTGGGAGGACATGCCGCCATCCGTGACCAGATCGTAGAAGACAAAGCCCTGGCTGAACGTGTCAAATGGAATGGCTACCGTCTGGTCCTGGCCGATGGACAACAGATTGCCCGCACCCGCATGTACCGCTCGCTGGCCGAGATGTGGGAAGGCTGGACCAAAAACATCTACCTCGGCTTGCGCGATCGTACCTCTTTGCTGCTTTTAGGAGCCCTGGGAGCCACGTTAGCTCTGCTGGCTGCGCTGGTCCTGCCCCTGTGGCCGGTGCTGGGTTGGCTCGAATACCTGCGAGGAGGAGGCTGGTCGGCCCTGGGTGTGAGCCTCCAGGGGATGGTTCTATGGGCAGCCCTGGTGTGGGAACGGGCACGAGTATGCCAGGCCCTGGGCATTCCCCGTCGCTACAGCCTCACCACCCCCCTGGGCGCTGCCATCTTCGCTGCCATCATGCTGGTCTCGGCCTGGAACGTGCTCTCCGGTCGCGGTGTCCGCTGGAAAGGACGGCATTATCTCATGCGATGAACTCGATCCCCCCCTCCTTTTTCAGAGATCACTCTGTATCCCTTGTGTCTTCCTGTAGGAGTACCTTTCATGGACCTTGGTCTGGTTCGCAAAATAGATATTGAGCGAGAAATGCAGCAAGCCTACCTCGATTACGCCATGAGCGTGATCGTCTCGCGCGCTCTGCCTGATGCCCGCGATGGCCTGAAACCCGTACAACGACGCATTCTCTATGCGATGTATGATATGGGTCTGCGCCCCGATGTGCCCTACAAGAAATCGGCCCGCATCGTTGGTGAAGTACTGGGGAAATACCATCCCCATGGAGATGCCCCGGTATACGAAGCCATGGCTCGCATGGCTCAAGACTTCACCATGCGCCTGCCCCTGGTGGATGGTCAGGGTAACTTCGGCTCGGTAGATGGCGATCCGCCTGCGGCTATGCGCTACACCGAAGCGCGCCTGACGGCTGCCGCCATGGAACTGCTCACCGATCTCCACAAAAACACGGTTGACTTTGTCCCCAACTTCGACGACACCCTGCAGGAACCGGGGGTGCTTCCGGCGGCTCTTCCCAACCTGCTGGTCAATGGCGCCTCCGGCATAGCCGTTGGCATGGCCACCTCCATCCCCCCTCACAACCTGGGCGAGATCGTAGATGCCTGCGTATACATGCTGGAACATTGGGAGCGGCTGGATGACATTGACGTTGAGCAACTGATGCAATTCGTCCAGGGGCCTGATTTCCCTACCGGTGGCGTCATCCTCCAGGAAACAGGCGAGGAAGGGATCGAAACCGCCTATGGCACCGGACGCGGACGCATCACCGTGCAGGCCAAAGTGCACCTCGAAGAAATGGAACGCGGCCGCCGCCGCCTCATCGTTACCGAACTGCCCTACACCGTCAACAAGGCCAGCCTGATCGAGCGGATTGCCGAACTGGCCCGCGAAGGCCACCTGGAAGGCCTGGCCGATCTGCGCGACGAATCCGATCGCCGGGGTATGCGCATTGTCCTCGAACTGAGCAGAAATGCCGATGCTCAGGCCTTGCTGCGCGAACTCTATCGGCGCACCCCCATGCAAACCACCTTCAGCATCAACCTGCTGGCCCTGGTGGATGGGGAACCGCGTACCCTCACCCTCAAGCAAGCCCTGCGCGTCTATCTGGAGCATCGCCTGACCGTCATCCGTCGGCGCGCTGCGTTTGACCTGGAACGGGCGCGCGCCCGCGCCCACGTCCTCGAGGGACTGTTGGTGGCCCTCAAGCACCTGGACGACATCATCGCTCTCATCAAAGCCGCCCCCGACGCGGAAACCGCTCGTGCCCGCCTGATGAAGCGCTACAAACTGACCGAAATCCAGGCCAACGCCATCCTCGACATGCAGTTGCGTCGCCTGGCCGCCCTGGAGCGCAAGAAGATTGAGAGCGAGTATAAAGAAACCCTGGCGCTCATCAAAGAACTCGAAGCCCTGCTCAAATCTCCGAAGAAGATGCGCCAGGTGGCTTCCGGGGAACTGCTCAACGTCAAAGCCGCCTATGCCGACCGTCGTCGCACCCAGATCGTCAACCTGCGCCAGGAGAAAGCCGAAAAACTGCTCACTGTCACCGACCTGTTACCTGACCAAACCGTCTGGGTAGGGGTGACCGCGGATGGGAGGATCGCCCGCACCCCCGACGACAAAGAGCCCCGTCATGCCGGCCCTGAGGCACCTCGCTGGCTGGTACGGGCTTCCATGACCGACACGCTCTACCTGGCCACCGAGAGCGGTCGTTGCGCTGCCATTGCCCTGCACGTCCTGCCAGAAGCCGAACCACTCAGCCAGGGCGCTCCCTACACCAAAGTCGCTCCCCTGGATGAGCGCGATCCGCTGGCCGCCGTGTTCGCCCTGCCCGCTCGCAAGAGCGATCTGCCCGAAGGCACCTGCGTGCTCACGGTGACCCGTCAGGGCATGCTCAAGAAAAGTCTGGTCAATGAACTGCCTGGTCCCTCGGCCCAATCGTTCACCCTGGTGCGCGTCAACGAAGGCGATCGCCTGGCCTGGGTGGGGTTGACCGATGGTCAAAACAGTCATATCCTGTTGCTCACAGCCCACGGCATGGCGATTCGCTTCAAAGAAGACGAAGTACGCCCTATGGGGCTGGTGGCTGCCGGCGTGAATGGCATCAAACTGGAAACCGGCGATCAGGTGATTGGCGCCGAAGTGCTCCCCGCTGAAGGAGACCTGTTCCTGCTCGCCTCCAACGGCAAAGCCCGGCGTCTCTCCCCTCAAGAATTTCCGCTACAGAGACGCTACGGTAAGGGCGTGCGCGCCTGGGAACTGCCGCGCGCCGTCAAACTGGTTGGGCTGGCGCTCGGCAAACCAAACACAGTCGTGACCCTGCACCTGTTCAAGGCGAGTCCCCAGATGACTCGCCTGGACGCTGTTCCCCTGCGCAAGCGTTCTGCCGTGCGTGGCGAGAGCGTGGCAGAGGTCAACCCCGGCGACGCTGTCACTTCCCTGACTGAGGCCTGGATGTTGGAGCGGTTTGTGGCAGTGGGAAAGAAGGAAAAAGGAAAAGAGAAGAAGGCTGCTTCTACGAACAAGAAAGCGCCTGCCAGAAAGCCGGCGGGGAAACAGTAGCGCAAGGAACGGCGCAAGGCCTTGTCCAGTCTGGCGCTTGTCCTTTCGTGTTCGTCCAGCAGTTTCCCTTCCCGTCTCAAGTTCGTCCAGCAGTTGTACTGCTGGACGATGTGGGCAGCAGTATAACTGCTGCCGGAACAAGAATACCCTTCGTTCGTCCAGCAGTTTCCCCCTTTCGTGTTCGTCCAGCAGTTTCCCCTTTCGTGTTCGTCCAACAGTTGTACTGCTGGACGATGCCTTTCATGTTCGTCCAGCAGTTGCCCTGCGGGACGATGTCGCTACAGCAGCGATACAACTGCTGCCAGAACAAGAGTGCCCGTGCTGCCGATACAGCGGCCAGGATAGTGGAGAAGCAGTAGCGTATCCGAGACTTGCGCTTCTCTTTTGCGCCTCCTGAACACCCGTGCTACAATGTGGGGAGATCGTGCAGCGATGATCACTGCCACGACGATGGACACCAGTGTCTTCGACAGCGCGTTCAGGCCGCAGAAGCGACCCTTCTAAAGAGCAGGGCTTTCATGACGCAGATAAAGAAAAGTGCAACGTCCATCCCTGTCCTGGCAGTGGCCCTGCCGGAAGTGGCACCTGCCATCGCTCGCGTCCAGGAGAAGCCCAACCTGGGGGCGGCATTTGCCAGAAGCCTGACATCTTTCCCCTGCTTGACGCAGATCGCCATGGACGAAAGCCTGGCGCGGCTGGCCAGGGAACTCGCCGCCTGCCACCGTTTGCGCAGCAGCGATGCGGTCTACGCTGCTGTGGTCCTGCGCTTCGGCACCGATGGTGACCCTCGACCGCGAACAATTGCCCCGCCTGGAGAGTGTGGTGACCGTGCGCGAACCAGGAGAGTGAAGCAGCATGCGTAACCCGTCCATCGTTCTCACCAACCTGTTTGGGAAGTTCGGCCTGACCTGGGCATTTCTGCTGACCGCCTGTGCTTCCTCCCCCACCCCTGCGACTACATTTCCCCCTTTGACCCCTTACCAGACCCGCACACCCAGCCCTACTCCCACGCTTGCGTTGATCTCCCCCTCCCAGAGTGAGATCGTTTCCACACCGACGCCGGTCACCTACATTGTTCAGCCCGGGGATACGCTGAGTGCCATTGCTCTGCGCTTTGGGGTCTCACTGGAGGCGTTGATGGCCGCCAATCCTACTGTGTCACCTAACCTCCTTCCCATTGGAGCCACCCTGATCATCCCTACCGACCCAAATCACCCGGCCGGCCTGATCCCCCCTACACCAGTTCCCTTCTCTGTGCTCCAGGCATCCTGTTACCCCATACCCGAGGGCGGACTCTGGTGCCTGGCCCTGGTGAAAAACGACGGTCCGACTGCGCTGGAGAACGTGGAAGTGCGCCTGATCCTCATCTCCACAGATGGAATGCCGCTGACCGATCAAACGGCCATCCTGCCTTTCAACCGTCTTGCTCCTGGCGTGGCTTTGCCGTTGGCCGCCTTTTTCCCTCCACCGATACCTGCCGATGTGCGTTTGCAAGTGCAACCTGTTGCTGCAATCTCCCTGTCGCCCGAAGAGTCACCTTTCCTGGAAGCCACGCTGATTGATTTGAAGACCGAGCCATCGGCTGATGGTCGCATGGTGCGGGTGAGTGGACAGGTCATCCTGCCATCCGCTGCACAGACTGTGTGGGTGATCGCCGTGGCTTATGATGCCCATGGGCAGGTGATCGGCTTTCGCCGTTGGGAACAAGACCAACCTTCCCCTGCAGGTACCCTGCCCTTTGCCCTGCAGGTGATCGGTTTCCGCCCCATCGATCGAGTGGAAATCTTGGTGGAAGCCCGGCCCTAGCAACGGTTCTGCCTGGAGAAACGGACATCCTCTCCGCCCACCTGGGAAAGCGAACGTCCTCGTCCGCTATCACCCCCCTGGGAGGGCGGACGTCCTCGCCCGCCATCGTGCCCCCTGGAAAGGGGGCAAACAATAAATTCTTCGGTGAATGATAAAAAAGCCCCGGAAAGGTTCTCAAAAACCATTGACATTCCTCCGATCTTGCATATAATACCGCCCAACAATTCACTACCTGACCAAAAGACGAAGACGAGGACGAGTACGCACCGCACGACAGCACAGAGAGCAGGCGGCTGGTGAAAGTCCTGACTGAAACGGCGATGCCGAATGGACCTCTGAGTCGCAGGGTGAAACCGGTTGCCCTCGTACAAACCGGGACTAGCCTGAGCCGGAGTCGCCACCGTTATCGGGCGAAGCCACTCGGTGACCGAACGAATACATGGCTGATGCCATCGTTCCCACCGGCTGGCTACAGAGTGAGGCTGGCTATTTCTTCCCGTTGCATCACCAACGGGATTTTTGTTAATAAGCCGCCAGCCTAATTTGGGTGGCACCGCGGATGCCTGTAACGTCCGTCCCAAGATCGGGACGGACGTTTTTCGTTCTCTGAGAGACACGGTTCAAAAACAGAAAGGAGTAAAGCGATGAACGAGCGAACGAACACCTTGCCCAATCCCATGCAGATGGCCGAGGCGGTAACCGTAGAGGATCACTCTCTTTCGGCCCAGGAGGTGTTGCTGGAACAACAGACAGAGTGCGAACATAAAGACGAAGGATATGTCCCTCGTTTTGTCCCTTGAGATGTGCCTTCAAGGCAGGCATCTTTTTTTGCCGTCCCCATTTTCATTTCCAATCCCAGGAGAAAGGAGAGTTTGCCATGTCTGACCAAACCCGTTTTCTGTTGAGCGAGAATGATCTGCCCAGGTTCTGGTATAACATCCAGGCCGATAGTCCGGTCCCGCCGGCGCCGGTGCTCCACCCGGCAACGCTGGAACCGGTCACGCCCGACTTTCTCTCGGTGCTCTTCCCGATGGAGTTAATCCTCCAGGAAGTTTCTACCGAGCGCTACATCCCTATTCCAGAGGAAGTGCGCGAGATCTATAAACTGTATCGTCCCACTCCCTTGATTCGGGCCCGTCGTCTGGAAAAAGCGCTGGATACACCCGCCCATATTTACTACAAGTTTGAAGGGGTGTCGCCTTCCGGCAGCCATAAACCCAACACGGCTATTCCCCAGGCCTTTTACAACAAGATCGCCGGCACCAAAGCCCTGACCACTGAAACCGGCGCCGGTCAATGGGGGTCGGCACTGGCTCTGGCCGGTAACTTCTTTGACATCGCCGTGGAAGTGTATATGGTGAAAGTTTCTTATCGCCAGAAGCCCTATCGCCGTATTCTGATGGAAACCTACGGCGCGCAGGTCTTTGCCAGTCCCACCGACCGGACTCAGTATGGTCGTTCCATCCTGGCCCAGAACCCGGATCACCCCGGCTCACTGGGTATTGCGATTTCAGAAGCCGTAGAGGCCGCGGCCACCTCGAACGGGGCCAAAAAATACAGCCTCGGTTCGGTGCTGAACCATGTGCTGCTCCATCAAACGGTCATTGGCGAAGAGGCCCTCAAGCAGATGGACCTGGCGGGTGAGTATCCTGATGTGGTCATTGGCTGTGTGGGTGGAGGCTCAAACTTTGCTGGCCTGGCCTATCCCTTCCTGCGCGAGAACCTGCGCAACGGTCAACGCACGCGCCTGGTGGCGGTCGAACCCACTGCGGCGCCCTCGCTCACCAAAGGCGTGTATACGTTTGATTATGGGGATACCGCTCGCATGGCACCCATTGTCAAAATGCACACCCTGGGGCATTCTTTTGTGCCACCGAGCATTCATGCCGGTGGTCTGCGCTATCATGGCATGGCGCCTTCCCTCTGTACCCTGTATGACGCCGGCTTGATTGAAGCCGTGGCAGTGAAGCAACGGGCCACCTTTGAGGCGGCTATCCAGTTTGCGCGCGCGGAGGGCATGGTCCCGGCGCCCGAGTCGGCCCATGCGGTTCGGGTGGCAATAGACGAAGCCCTGGACGCAAAACTCAAAGGAGAAAAGCGCGTTATCCTGTTCAATCTCTCCGGCCACGGCAATTTCGATCTGGCCGCCTACGAGAAGTATCTGCAGGGCGAACTGGAAGATTATGAGTATCCTGCCGAAGCGGTAGCCGAGGCCCTGAAGGATTTGCCCAAAGTGCAACTCCCCCTGTGAGCGATCCTCAGCGGAAGAACCAGGGCGCGGCCTGTGTCACCGCGCCCTGGAATGTTAAGCCTGTTTGACGATGATCCAGATCAACAGAGAGGCCGAGTCGGTTTCCAGAAGGAGCGTTTCTCGTTTGGGGAACACGTCTGCCAGAGCGTTGTGCACTTCCTCTCGCAACTGCTCGCCGGTTGATGAAGAGATCTGGCCGGTGGCTCGATAGAACCAGTTCAGGAAGGGGTGTTTAGGCCAGGCCATGAGCAGCACCACCAGCCGTCCCCGATAGCGTAAGACCCGAATGGCTTCGATCAGCGTTTGGGGATCAAGGAAATAGTCCGAAGGAAATGTGGCTACAACGGTATCAAAACTGGAGGCGGGGAAAGGAAGCGCCTGAGCACGCGCGCGTACCAGATGGGGACGATGCCCGGCGCGCACCAACCGACGCCAGGCCAGGCGGCTCATTTGGGGCGAGACATCCAGCCCCACAATCCGGGGCGAAGACCCCATGGCTGACCCCTGAGCCCGTTCGAGCAGAGCCTGTTGTAGATGCCCTGGGCCATGGCCCAATTCAAGCACCTGCTGGCCTTCCAGATAAGGGATCACCTGGCGCACCCAGTCGTTCCAGTAGCCCCAGGAGACCAGGGCTGCAACCGGGTCGTACAGGAAGGCCAGTTGACGATACAACAGTTCCAGAAACGCCCGGCGCAGGCGACGTAGCAACGAGAACCTGCGGTCAAGGCCTGACGGCAAATCCGCCTCTGATCGCCGATCAGGCCCTGGAGATATTTGGGTCACCTCAGAGAGCAACTTCGTCTTCGGCGGATTTCTTCTTACGGAGCGACTCCACTGCGGATTTGCTGCGTTCTTTCACTTCTTCCACCACTTCCTCGCCACGCTCTTTGAGTTGGCGCGCCAGTTCTTCGGCCCGGGCGCGGGCTTCAGCCGCAGCCGCCTCAGCGCGCGCAATGGCTTCCTCCGCCGAGAGACTGGCCCGATCGCGCAGTTCGATGCCTTTTTCGCGCAGCATAGCGCGGGTCTCTTCCCCCGATTGTGGAGCGAACAACAGGGATACAATAGCGCCGGTCAATCCGCCGACGATAAAACCAACCAGGAAGGCTCCGAATTCATCTCGTTCAGACATAGTTATCTCCTTTTTTCATTTGCGTTTGAATCCTATCAATTCTATCACACGTTGCAGGCCGGCCAGATAGGTGTTGAGTTGAATCACCGGCTGAACCACATGTTCACCCAGGAATTCTGCCGTGCCACGTAGATGATTCACCGTTTCGCTGGTGGATTGCAAGATCGGGCGCACTTCGTTTTGAAGCAGGTTGATCAATCCGGCGATCTGGACGATCAATATAATCAGCGCTGCGCCGATCAGAAGGGATTCCAGAGCCAGCAGGATGATGAATACATCGCGAATTTTGCTCACTGTCTCGCCATCGGTTTCAGGGCGTAGCAGGAAGTAAAGCGCTGTTCCCAGCAAGGCCAGAATGAGGATGGCAATCACGATGCCCCAGATGAGGATGGCTCGTTGACGGCGTTCCGTGGCTTGTTGCAGAGACTGAGTGGATTCGTGAGAAAGAGGGGAAGAAGGAATGGTCATGGTTTTATTATATAGCATCACAAGAGGATATGCAAAGATGCAGCCTGGTGGAGTTACCCATATACATCGTTCATCCCCGCATGAGAGCAGTGTCTCTTCTCGCCCCTCGCGGATTTGCCATCATGGCCCACTCACCGGCGTTTGTCGTGGGCTAAATCTCTGATTTGCCATGTTTCTTAAAGTGTCAGGGAGTTCTCTCGTTTCCAGGTTTTAGGCAGTCTCCTCGTAAAGGGTTGGTGAACGCACCGTGCACCGGTTTTTACCGCAGAGAGCGCAGAGGGCGCGGAGAAAAGCTAGAAAAGGGGGAAAACTCTGCGTGCTCGGCGGTGAATTATGGAGGGACCACACTCAAGAGGGAGACTATCAGGTTTTACAACTCAGGTTAGGACGGCAGTTCGACGGCCGTCCCAACGCAGCCAAACAGGGCTTTATCATCCAATAGAACGGCAGGGAAAGCGATGATATGTTTGCGGCCGGCAGGCATGTTGATCGGCTGGTAGTTGGCATAGGGGTAAAATGTCTGCGCGGAATGTATGACTAATTGAAAAGTCCTGGCCGATCTGTCGAACGGTATGCAGACCCGCCAGGATGGATTATAATCACCACGGGAGAAACCGATTCGTATGCCGCCTATCTATCCGTTTACTGCGATTGTTGGTCAAGAGCGCATGAAGCGTGCGCTCATTCTGAATGCTGTTGATACTCGCATCGGTGGGGTGCTGATCCGGGGTGAACGCGGCACCGCCAAGTCCACGGCGGCGCGTGCCTTGGCCGCGCTTCTGCCCAGTGTGAAAGTGGTGGCCGATTGTCGCTTTGGCTGCGATCCCGATAAGCCGGCTACCTGGTGCACCGAATGCAAGGAACGTTCTCCATCCGGCGAGCCGCTCCCTTATCAGATAAAGAAAATCCCGTTCGTTAATTTGCCCGTCTCAGCGACGGAAGACCGGGTGGTGGGTACGCTGGATATTGAAACGGCGATCCAGGAAGGTCGGCGGCGCTTTGAACCGGGCGTGCTGGCGGCGGCCAACCGCGGCCTGCTCTACATTGACGAGGTCAACCTGCTGGACGATCACGTGGTGGATATCCTGCTCGACTCCGCCGCCATGGGGGTCAACGTGGTGGAGCGTGAGGGCATCTCCTTCTCTCACCCGGCGCGCTTCATCCTGGTGGGAACGATGAACCCTGAAGAAGGCGAACTGCGACCACAATTGCTGGATCGTTTTGCGCTCTCGGTAGACATTGTGGGCATTCGCGACCCACGAGAACGGGTGTTGATCATGGAGCGCAACATTGCTTTTGAGCGCGATCCCGAAGCTTTCCGCCGGGAATGGCTTCCGCAGGAAGAAGAACTCTCTCGCCGTATCGAACGGGCCCGCGAACTGGTGGATCAGGTGACCTACACCCGGCGCAATCTGCTCTCAATCGCTGCGCTGACCGCTTCTCTGAATGTGGATGGTCACCGCGCCGATCTGGTGATCCTGAAAGCGGCTCGTGCCCAGGCCGCCTTTGAAGGGCGTACCCGCATCACCGATCACGACATCGCCCTGGCCGCCGAACTGGCCCTGCCCCATCGCATCAAACGCACTCCCTTCCAGCAGGCTGAGATCACCACTGAACAATTGCAGGAACGCATCGAGCAATTGACCGCTCAGACCGTGCCGATGGATGACGAAGGCGAGCAACAGGCTGAGTCGCCAGAAGGGCCGTCTGGGGAAAAAAAAACTTAAGGCTTGAAGACGAAACCGAGTCAGGCCCTGATCAAGGTCAACCTCTGCCCACTCGCCAGGACGTGTTTGTCAGCGCCAACGCCAACTGGTGGGAAGGCGGCAAGAAAGTCTCGATTGGTGAGACCTTTCAGCCCCGGCGTCTGAACACTCCTCTGGATAAACTGACCCGTCAACATGCCGGCCGACGCTCACTGACCAAAACCGAACGCAAGCACGGCCGTTACATTAAAGCCCGTCCGGCCAATCATAAGACGGATGACATCGCCTTCGATGCCACCTTTCGAGCAGCGGCCATCTACCAGCAACGTCGCGTGGAGAAGCGCAAGCGCCTGGCCTTCGCCATCGAGAAAAGCGACCTGCAACGTAAGGTGCGTGTCAAACGCGCCGCCAACCTGGTGCTCTTCCTGGTAGATGCCTCCTGGTCTATGGCGGTAGCCGAGCGAATGAACGCCACCAAAGGCGCCATTCTCTCTCTGCTGACCGATGCCTATCAGCGTCGTGACCGGGTGGGTTTGATCGTCTTCCAGAAAGATCGTGCTACCCTGGTATTGCCTCCCACCAACTCGGTTCAACTGGCCCAGCGTGCCCTGGCCGACATCCCGGTCGGCGGCAAGACACCCCTCTCGGCCGGTTTACTCATGGCCTACGACGTGTTACGCCAGGAACGGCTGGTGCATCCGGACATTGAGCCTTTGCTGATCGTGCTGACCGATGGCGCTGGCAACGTCTCCATCGGCCCCCTGCCCCCCCAAGAAGAAGCCTACCGATTTGCTGACTTGATTGCCAGCATGAAGGTGCGCAGTGTGGTCATCAACATGGAACATGCCGCCTTCGACCAGGGATTGGCGCAACAACTGGCCAACCACCTGAAAGCCCCCTGCTATACCCTGATGGAACTGAAAGCCGAGAATCTCTACCAGGCCGTTCGCCAGGAGATGGTTCACCTGACTCCCAAACCGGCCTGAGGTTCCCCTGGAGTTTTTCTCGCGCCTCTGGGTGCGCCTTGTTCGACCGCGGCGTGAGTCAAGAACGCCCGAAGCCAGTGACGACTTCGGGCGTTTGCCTTCCCTCAGGCGACCGTAATGGTCGGGTCCAGATACACATCCTGAATGGCGTGGAGCAGTTTAACTCCCTCGGCCATCGGGCGCTGAAACGCCTTGCGACCAGAGATCAACCCCTGACCGCCAGCGCGTTTGTTAATCACCGCTGTCATCACCGCCTCGGCGAAATCATTTTGCCCGGAAGGGCCGCCACTGTTGATCAACCCAACCCGGCCGGCATAGCAATTGATCACCTGATAGCGACACAGATCAATCGGGTGATCGCTGGTCAGGTCGCTGTAGATGCGCTTGTCAAACTTGCCATAGGTGACGCCATCCGTGTTCAAGGCCAGATAGCCACCGTTGTTTTCGGCCAGTTTCTGTTTGACAATATCGGCTTCCAGCGTCACCGCCAGATGATTGGCCTGACCGGTCAAATCAGCCGAGACGTGATAATCCTTATCCCGCTTGAAGGCTGGATTACGCAGATAGGCCCACAGCACAGTGACCATCCCCAACTCATGGGCCAGGGCAAACGCTTCGGCGATCTCGATGATCTCGCGATGAGCGTCGTCAGAGCCGAAATAGACCGTGGCACCGATGGCTGCAGCACCCATATCATAGGCCTGTTTGACCGTGCCAAACAAAATCTGCCGGTAGGAATTTGGATAGGTCAACAGTTCATTGTGATTGATCTTGACGATAAACGGGATTTTGTGGGCATACTTACGCGCCACCATGCCCAACACGCCAAAGGTGGAAGCCACAGCATTACAACCACCCTCGATAGCCAATCGTACAATGTTTTCGGGATCGAAGTAATCTGGATTCCTGGCGAAACTGGCGCCACCGGAGTGCTCAATGCCCTGATCCACGGGCAGGATAGACAGGTACCCGGTGCCAGCCAGCCGCCCGTGATTGTAGATGCGGGTCAGGTTCGCCAACACGCGATTGTTCCGATCGGAGGCGCCAAACACCCGATCCACAAAATCCGGCCCTGGCAACTGCAAACGCTCTCTGGGGATCCTGGGAGAGTTGAATCCCAGCAGATATTCCGCCTTATCGCCCAGGAGAGACACCACATCGGTAGCAGGAGAAGCAACACTTGTCACCATATTTGACTCCTTTCAGGGAAAATACTCCACAGTCTAGCCGTCTGCAAAAATGATGTAGCATCGGAAAAGAATGACCATCGCGATCAGTATCTGTTTCTTGATTATAACCCTGAAGTCAGGCTATAATCACCTATAATCACCTGGCCGCATGATTTTTGTGCGCTGGTTTTCTT
>FWWL01001847.1_pt1 | contig 47665 bp, 43 predicted proteins | sample 2228331 | NCBI WGS metagenome assembly FWWL01 (sample SAMEA103939775, study PRJEB20133) | metagenome | reverse complement strand
GCTCCAAAACATGCGCCTGTAGCTCAGTTGGATAGAGCAACGGACTTCTAATCCGTGTGCCAGGGGTTCGATTCCCTTCAGGCGCACCATTTATTTTTTGGTGCATACTGCCTCATTGAGGCAGTTTTTTTATTTGAAGGAAATTGTGAAAACCAAATCTCTTGATCAGCTCAAAAAGCTTTTCCTATATACATATCCGCATTCGCTTCATTAGTATACCTATCCTTTGAGGTTTCCAAATTTATATGCAGTCTCTAGTTTACCTCATGTGCTTTAGCATGCCTTAAACAGCAGAATTATCCCGAGGACTATCAAAGCAATCCCGAGGAACAAAAGTACATACGCCGCCAGAAGTGCTGCACCGAGAATGGCGAATATTGCCGCAGCCACAATAACCACCAAAATCCCCAGCAAAATGCTTATTAGCCCTAATAGGAACTTTCCGTTTTGAAAGACAGAAAGCAGTATCAGGATCAAACCGACAGCAATGAGAAGGGGACCTATAATCAAAATTGGGAGTGCTGCAATTAGCAGGATACCTATAATTATCAGGATTGCTCCGATAATCAAGATCAATCTTCTTATTATCATTCATTTCACCTCCTTTCTACTGGCAGGATATGCTTGGACACAAAATAGTGTGACAAGCCTTAATCTGTAATATTCTTTCTACACTACTTGATTTCCGGCAAAATCAGAGGTATAATCAAAGTGTACCCCACGGGGGTAAGGGTAGCGCAATTAGGAGGTGACATTATGAATATAAGAATAACTGAACAAGCTGCAGAGAAGTTTAGCAGTGATGATTCAAAAGCATATCGAATTGTTTTACAGGGCTATAGCTGATCAGGTCCAAATTTCAGGTTGGTTCCGGGTGAGCCACAGAATGGAGAAGTAGCAGTAGAGAAAGATGGCATGACTTTCGCGGTAGATAGGGAAATCGCAGATGTAGTCAACTATATAGAAATCGACTATTTTAAATTTGGTTTTAGAAAGGGCTTCGCGATATATGTGAACGGTTCAAGACGCTCTTGCTGATAACAAAGGCTGTATATGCAATAAAATGCTATATACAGCCTTGCTTTCTAGTCGATATTATTGGCACACAAAGGGCAGAACATATCACCGTCATCAGTCGGATCACCGCAAAGGATACAACTCCCTGATCTGCCATAATATTCAGCAATAATATCATCATCATCCATATCATTATCTATGAAATCGATAGTTTCTTTAGCTTTAGGAATGTTATCAATTTCAACATATATGGAGATTAGTCCATCCCTTTCGATTATTAGTAAGGGCCGCAGTTGATTCTTAATCAAAGCCTCGCAATAACTTTCCACTTCTTCAATGCTTCCTTTTGCCAAGCGCTCATATTTATCATTCTCAAAATAATCATAAAATGAATCAATATCAAAGCCTGTTACCAGCATCCAATTGCTTGGCTCTGTCGCATCCAATATTTGCAGTGAATCAGGAGAGCAGCTGGGTCTTTTGCATGCACCGCATACCGAGCATTTGACCCAATGGCAGATACTGCAGGTAGCGTCAACATCGCCTTTGACGACTGTATGGCAATGCCAGCACTGATTTCTATATGATTTAATAGCATTATAAGGCACATGATATATTAACTCGTCTTGCTTACTTAGAATGCTGCAAATGGTGTTGCTTTGAACAGGCCTGTCGTGGGGATATAAATATATGCCTAATTCAGTTTCTTTAGTCCAGACAACTGCACCGAGCTTCATAGCACCAACCTCCATATACTTCCTTGATAAAATATATGTGCGGCTAGTGAAATGAAGACTTATAATATATAACAAGGACCAGCAATTAGTTCCTTTTTACTTATTTTGTTTATAAAACTGCAGGGCTGTCGGTTACTTTTGAGCGAATATCAGGATATGGGGCATAAGTGGTTATATTGACTTATATTGTAATATTGTCATATAATACCAATAGGGAATGTAAAATGCTTATTAAAGTTTTATAATGATGGAAGAGAAATATCCGTTGATATAGCAATAGATTATATGGATAGACCGCGAATACAAGAATGGAGTAATAGTTGGTGTAAGATATAATAGGGTATGGTAATTCTAAAGTAGCAGATACCTTCAGATCCACCCAAAAGTATATTGTTGCCTAACATAGGCAGCCTTTTTTTATATATGCTGATAATCAACAAGGCAAGCTTCTGAGCTGATGCAGTAATTGGAGGGGATAATGATGAAGAGTCATATTTTATTTAAACCATATTTATACACTACATCAGTTGTAGGAATTGCAATAGCTCTTTGGCAGATAGCTACGGTACCTATGAACATGAACATTCAGTTGATAATATTCATTATATTTAATACAGCAGCTGAATGCTTAGAATTTTACTATGAGGAAAGGTATACCTCACTGACATTAGGGTCAGCAACGAGTTTCTTTATGATAATGTTCTTCCCCTTCTCAGCTGTAGCAGTATTATGCATAATAGGCGTATTGGTACAGGCTTATATGAGGAAGAAAAAAGGGTTAACAGAAAGGCTGATTAACGAAAAAACTATATTTAACATAGCAGCTTTTGTGATATTTAATTATGTAACGTACTTAGGGATAAAGTGGTTTAGAATATACATACCAAGTGATGCGATTATAATAGGAGTGCTGGTATTATTCCAGAATATATTAAACGGGATAATCCTGTGTACAGTGCAATCACTGGCAATGAACAAATCAATGTTTAACACACTGTTTAAAGACAAGTTTATGTATTACCTATACACATTAATACTAAGCCTAATGCTGGTATATAATTATTATTACATTGGGATATGGGCTGTAATCGGGGTATACTCAATATTTATTACAGTACAAAAGAGTATGCAATTAGAGGTGGACAACAAAATAAAAGACGAGAAAATATACAGAGATAACTTGACTGGGGTATACAATAGGGATTTCTTTATAAAAACAATTGAAGCAAAATTAAGAGAAAAGAAACCCTTCTCCATAATTTTCCTGGATATGGATGAGTTCAAAAGTGTAAATGATATCTACGGACACTTAGTCGGTGATAAAGCATTGCAAGAGTTTGTAATTAAAATAAAAAGAATGCTTAGAAAAGAAGACTTTTTATACAGATACGGTGGAGACGAGTTTGTACTTGTAGTGTCTGACAAAGATGAAGCCATGGAAGTGGGAAGAAAACTATATGCCAAGGAAATTGCAATACAGCACAATGATGTAAATATAGATTTAAAGTTCAGCACAGGGATATATAATTGCACCGGACTAGAAGCATCATATGTGGATATAATAGGAACAGTGGACGCAGCGATGTATAAATCAAAACAAAAGGGAGGAAATCAGATAGTTTATGTAGCTGCAGTTTTATAATGTTTATTTCTTCAAAAAAATTGCAATTATCATGAAGGATATATAATAAAATCTAAAATCAAGTTCTCTGAAAGGGTTGGAAATACGAGGAAGTTAAGCATCCCAATTAAAGAGCTTTGTCAATATATTACCTTGACTAATAGACCGGAGTTGCATATAATTGTAATGTAATTCAAACGTGCGCTCATAGCTCAGCTGGATAGAGTGGCTGACTTCGAATCAGTAGGTCGGGGGTTCGACTCCCTCTGGGCGCACCATATAAGAACATATATACTGCAATGGTTTGCAGTATTTTTTATTTTTTTGAAATGTGTTTACATAAATTGAATTGATGACAATCTGATGACAAACTACAAAAAACCATATAAAATAGACAGGTTTCCCTGTCTATTTTTTGGTACTTTCCCTGATAATTATGGAACATTGAGATAAGGTTGTGAAACGTAGCTTTTATTTATGAAAATTGACATGTCTTTACTAAGCGTATCTCTTCATGACAAGCTTTTTGTGATAAAAATTCACATCGCCACCATATGAGAGATATTGACTGACATAATTATCATACTCCTTCACATCTTTGTCATATGTTGTATAAGCATACTTTTGATTCCCATCTATTTTATCATTCATTTTCTCACTTATTATTTTTAATGAAGTAATTGCATTTAATAAAGATGAAGAATAACTTAATAATGTACTCAGAAATTTATACTCGTCAGTATCAATATTATATATATTGACTAATTCATTTAAATCATCTATATTCTTAACCATCTCAACTTCAATATTCAGTAATAAGTGGTAATTAGCAGAGTTATCAATTTTTTGAAATATTCCTGGTATGGGTATGATTTTTCTTAATGGCGATTTAAAGATATTATCATTTACTGCTATGTACCGTGATAGTAAATCATTGATATACCTTGCTAATGCCAATATTCTCTCTAAATTTGTACTTTCATTTTGCATTATAATCCCCCTTCTAAAACGCTTTATATCAAAAAATATGTTACTCTTCAATAATTAGATGTGGCTCTAGAACTACATTAACTAACTCAATGTACTTTTTATAGGAATTATTTAATTTTTGAACTGCTATTTTATGGTCAATTTTAACAATGTCGCCCTTTCTGCCCTTATACATTGTTATTGTCTTACAGTTCTCAATCATCTCTTTCATCCTACTACAAGTACCCCTAAGATAAGCACATTGTTCTTTAGTTCTTCCTGACCACCCATTTCTAACAACCTTGCAAAACTCATCTACATCTCTGTCATATGCTTCAACTTCCTTCGTTATTAATTCTAATTCTTTATATATTAAGTAATAATTTGGACGAAAGAAAAAGTTCTTAATCCTATATTTTATCTTTTGCAGAATAGCACCTTCTCCAATGCTAATCTTTGTTTTAATTATCTTTCCTGAGAGATTGAGCCCTTTTTCAACTATAAAAGGCACTGCAGCTTTCCAAGTATCGTCTCCCTCTTGAAGGGCTTTATTTACAGCCTTATCCCAATACATATTTGGCAAATTGCTTTTTAGTTTCTCGGTTAAATCATTTTGCCCGGGTAAATGGCTTAAGTAAGTTGAATAGTGCTTATCGATAATCCTCATAGCCTCTTGCTCAACACTGTTAGAGTTAAAATCGAGTATTTTTGGCCATTTCATTGAAAGGTAGTAAGCTATAGATAGAAACCTTATATCTTTATCCTTTACGGTCTTAAGAATTATTTTTATAGCTTCTCCAATTTTTAGTAATTCATCTTCTCCTAAGTAATGATTTGTAAGAAGGCATGATATTTTGATGTCAGGTGGACCAACGTGACAGTATTCACATTCAGTTAAAGCTCCAAATTTGATTTCTCCACAATTTAAGCAAACACAGTTTGACATGTTTCACCTCCATATAAAAGATTTATTTTCTTGGTATATTTTACTATTACTAATGCTATTCTAGCACTCTACAAAAATGAAGTAAAACAATTTATGTAATAATATGAAATTAATGGAATAAGCCACGGAATCCGCAGATTATTTACTTAAGAAGAACTTGGAGTAGGTTACAATATTGACGCAGCTTTCAATTGAAGTATAACCAAGCGGGATAATATAAGTATATTGTTACAGGAGATAGTAGGGGTAAGGACAAACATGATATTATTACTCCGGTAAGTATAGATGGAAGATGCACCTTAGAACTGCAATGGAGTATATGTGGGAAGTTAGTGGAAGTTAAGAGGACTGGCATGGAAACTTTAGATTAGTGCCATATCAAAGATTTGGATGTTGCAGCAACTTGCGATAGCTTTAAATGGAAAGCATATATTAAAACAATTCGATAGCAAATAGTGAAAAATAGTAAGAGCGGCAGTTGAATCGCTGAGAGTGCCTATTCAACTGCCGCTCATACTATTTTATAGAAGAGATGAACATATTATCCATGATGTCTGCAGCTTGCTTGTCAGCACTTTTAAGGGCATGGGCATATATGTTCATTGTAGTTGACGTATTAGCATGACCTAAACGGTTAGAAACAGCTTTTATATTAAGGCCTTGATCTATTAATATTGATGCACTTGTGTGCCTTAATCCATGGAATGTTATGTGTGGGAGATTGTTTTCTTTTATGAAGTCACAAAACCAATTTGAGATACTGTCTGGGAACATTGGAGATCCATTACACGTAGTAAAAAGCCTATTTGATTCTTGCCAGAGATTAGCTACCTTCATTCGTTGCTCGGTCTGACAAGTCTTATATTGCTTGAGCAATTGAAGGAGTGTCTGTGGTGCAGATATAACTCGCTTTGAAGTTTCATTCTTTGGCTCTTTTGTTATTACTCCAATACCAGAAACATATTGCGAAGTTCTTTCTATATTTATAATACCTTTTTCAAAGTCAATATCCTGCCATTCAAGACCCATTATTTCACCTTTTCTCATCCCGGTAAATAATGCAACATACACGATGGTTTTCCATTTCAATTCTACACCATCAAGCAGCGCAAGCATTTTAGCAGTTTGTATATCATCATAGAATTCTATTCTTTTCTTTGTTGCCTTAGGAGGTTTTACCTTTTCTGCTGGATTGTTTTCAATGATCTGCCATTGAACAGCATCTTTCAAAATGCTACTAATAATATGATGATAATATAGTTGTGTCTTACCGCTCAGCCCTCCAGGTTTACCATCTTTTCGCATACCATCTTCACATAAGTTATTATAAAACTGAATTAGGTGAACAGGTTTCAGCTTGTTAAGCTTAATAGCACCAAGAGCTGGTATTATACGGTTTTCTAATTCTTTTCTGTAGCTTAATAATGTTTTTGGGGCTAGGTTTCTTTCTGCATATTCCTCAAGCCATTTTCTAATAAATTCAGCGAATGTTAGCTTAGGAGAGTCCATATATTGACCCTTTTCAATCTCTGCAATAAATAAAGCAAGTTTCTTTTCTGCATCCCTAGGGCTTGATGCCTCAACCGTGCGAGTATGTCTGATTCTCCTTCCGCTGCCATCATAGCCACATGATATAGTTAGAAAGTACTTGTTGTTACCTCTATTTTGAATACTACCTGCCATTTTTTCCAACTCCCCATTTTACTTTTGTTTCTAGGAATTTTATAAATTCCTCTTCGGTTTTTATTGAAGCTCTTACTTCAGTCATAATTGAATTAGCTTTTCTGTCCCAATCAAGGAAAGCTTCTGATATTTGCCTCTGTTTGTGTTTATCTGTTGTTTTAAGTAAACGACGGTTCTTTATAGCATTATTATTTTTATATGCTTGACGATAAAGACTAGTAATTATATCTCCTTTGACCTTAGTTTTCTTATCATAACTTAAGTGCTTACATTGAGCACAATAGACTTCATTGTTTTTACTTTGAGGTATAAAATATTTACCACAACTACACATTTTTATAGTGAAGTTTAATAAAAGCTGTTTATACTCTAAGTAGCAAAGGCTAACGATATTATTTGTATAAAACATTTCAACGACATATATTTGTCTTTTATTATTTCTTAAGAATTCAACTAACTCTTCTCTACAGTTAAATGATGATATATTCTTTTCTTTACTCAATTCCAATATCATATTGGTTTTTAGATCATTTTCATATTCATAAATATCAATGTTGTGTGATATATCGTAATTATTTGTCTCATTTATTGGAGAGACATCGTTCTCATAGTATTTAACATAAAGTCTTTCGGCTGGGGTAAGCTCTAGTAATTCATTTTTATTTTCGATGTTTAAACATATATTAATTACATTACTGAAAGCTTGTCTTGCGTTACATAAGTATCCATGCTTTCGGTTGAATAGCTCTTTTAAGAATGCTATATACCTAGCAGTACTAGTAGGTTTATAAAATATATCTTCTTTTTCTGGGCAATCTAATAATCCAAGATAACCCCATTGCTTAATAAAACTGATGAAGTCCTCATACCTACTAAAATCAGTGTTCAGAAGACTTACAAGTAATGTTCCGGTAGGTTTTTTTTTAACTGGATCGAATGAGAACCCCAAATACCCACACATGACTCTATTAAATTGGACAGACCTTTTGAGTTGATATGAGGTTAATTTATTAACTTTTCTTTCAATATTCTTGTTTATAGTATTGTAACGAATATTCCTTGAATAAATAGTTATGAAACGCCTATCCTCACTAAAATGCGCTCTCATGATAAACAAAGAATCTATATTACTATTATCCATAAAGGGTACCTCCTTTTATAATAAAGACACTGCATAAAGAGTTTTTGGTAAAACAAAGACAGTCTGCATAATGATTATTTGTGTCTTTATTATGTGCTGCTCTTATTATATTATTTAACTATAGCGTATGTCAATTGTTATATAAAAAGGAGGTAGTGAATTGAAACCTGATACACTTAATAAAATTATGGATGAAGAAAGAATGACAAATTTTAGTTTATCAATTAAGGCGCTGATATCGCCAGCAGATATTAGCCAGATAAGAAATGGGAAAAAACCTTGCTTCCCAGCATGGAGAAAGAGAATAGCTAAAGCACTATGTATAAAAGAAGCGGAAATTTTCCCGGAATATGAGGAAAAAGAAGCAAATGCAAAAGATGAGTAAACAAATATTTAAAACTTAAGGAGTGTGATCATATGGGAAATGGAAGTAAAACGCTAATAAGTATCAAGCAGACAGTGGAGAAATTCAAGGAGGGTGACCAAAAGACATTTAGTGATTATATGCTGAGGCGATTAGTGAAACAGGGAAAAATCCCATCAGTACGTTTAGGTGCAAAAATATATTTTATATACGAGGATATCTTGGATTGGCTGGAGACACAATCACAAGCTAATGTTAAAGCAGAGGAAAAGAGTGATTACGGAACTTTACGCAGGATCGGTGGGTGATCTATCATATGGCTAACCCACAAACAGAGCAAGGATATACCCCCATAGCAAATGAGTTGCTTACTAGGATCTGTAGTACAAAATTTAATGCCACACAATACAAAATCATTCTCTTAGTGATGCGGTATACTTACGGTTTTAGCCGGAAAGCACACGGATTGTCAGAAAGTTTTATATCTAGAGCAATTAGTGTAAGTAAGAGGTACGTGTCAAATGAACTTCATACATTAGTTAATAGAAATGTCATTACTGTTTACCAAGAATCTACATATTCAAGCCCAAGAAAGCTCGGAATTAATAAGAATTATGATTTATGGGATACATCTAATATACAAGTGGAGAGCAAATCTACAACAGATGAAGATTACATCAATACAACAGTGGATGAAAAATTCGATACTACTGATGAACAATTGCTCATCCAAGATAATAAAAATCTAAATAAAAAATTTAAACAAAACATTTCTCCACCAAGAGTTTTTACAGATGATTCTCAGGAGATTATGCTAGCGTTGTACCTTGGGGATAAAATCAAACAGAATAATCCCAAGGCTAAAGAACCAAGGATTCAATTATGGGCAAAGGTTTTCAATGACCTGATAAAGTTGGACAAGCGGGAAGTGGAGGAAGTAAAGAAAATAATTGATTTTTCACAATCTGATGACTTCTGGAAATGCAATATCTTAAGTCCAACGGCATTACGCAAACAATATGATAGATTATATTTGCTTATTCAAACTAAATACCCGAGCAAAATAGTAGGGACAAGTCAATTCGATAGATATATTAATGATGAGGTGGTTCTATGAATACATCAGATACAGCTAAAATATTAAAGCTGATTGAGTTACTTTATCCCCAATTTAATAAGTCATATATCACAGATGAGGATACAAAAGAGTTTTTGGGAATATGGACTATCAGCTTCCAAGAAGAGAGTTTTGAAGCTGTAAATAAAGCTTTGATGACTCATATTAGAAAATCGAAGTATCCACCAACAATTTTAGATTTGAGATTAGAAATACTGCAATCAAATAACCCAGCACCAGAACAAGCATGGGCAAAGGTTAAAGCAGCAATAGGGGCTTATTATAATGATGCTGAAGCACTGAGTACTTTATCAGGTATTGTATTAAAAGTCGCTACTAGTTTAAAACTAAGTAACTTACGCCATATGCAAGAAGTGGAGGCGAGATCAATATTTATTGAAACATATAAAGCAGAGCTAGTAAGCTAGGGGGGGACAATGGATAAGCTTAAGATAATACCACACAATGATGATATTGAAAAAGCATTGTTGGGAGCAATGATTATAAGGAAAGAAACTATACAATATATTATTGACTTGATAAAAGCTGAGGATTTTTACAATGGAATTCACAAGGTTATTTTTAATGCTATTGCTCAGCTTGAAACACAGGGAAAGATAGTAGATTTGCTAACATTGCTAGACGCAACAAAAGATAGTAACGAAACTGTAACACCTACTTTGTTAGCCGAGCTTATGGATGTACCACCTGCAACTTCAAGTACAAATGTTATGCAGTATATAAGAATACTGAAAGAATATAAACATAGGCGAGACACCATAAAAGTTGCTTCATGCCTATTGGACAAGGCATACGAAGGTGACTATTTACAAGAAATACAATCTCTCGGGAATGTGATTGCTGATATCCCAGTCCAATCAAAAGGGGTTATAAAAAGAGCTGGGGAGCTGTTAGAAACAACATTAACAGTTTTGGAGAATAACCAAATAAATGGTGGCTGTATGAATGTAATCAAAACTGGGTTTACAGACTTGGATCAAAAAATGATGGGCATAACAAAAGGAGAAATGACTATAATAGCTGCTAGGCCTTCAATGGGTAAAACTGCTTTTATGTTAAATATGGCTGAGAATATTGGAGTAAAGCAATGTAAGCCTACCGCAATATTCAGTATGGAAATGAGTACAGAACAAGTTATGCAACGTCTTATATCACAACTAACATTTATTGATAGTATGAGATTAAAGACTGGTCAGCTTAACGAAGAAGATTGGATAAAAATTGGGAAGGTCACAAGTATTGTTTACAGGTCACCGCTATATATTGATGATACTACACCACAGACAGTATCGAATATAAGGAACAAGTGCAAAGAGATTAAGGGGATAGAAGTCATATTTATTGATTATCTTGACTTCCTATCACATGAAGTCAAAATTGAGAACCGGGTACAGCAGATAGGCGAAATAACTAAGGCTTTAAAGATAGTTGCGAAACAGCTTAATATTGCGGTTGTGTTACTTGTTCAGCTGAACAGGTTGTGTGAGCAAAGGACGAATAAGAGACCGGTATTATCAGATCTTAGGGATTCTGGTGCAATAGAGCAGGATGCAGACATGGTTTTATTTTTATATCGTGATGGATACTATAACCCTGAGTCAGACAAACAAAACACTGGAGAAGTAATAATATCAAAAAATCGAAATGGTCAGACTGGAACAGTGGAACTTGAATGGTTAGGTAAATACACAAAATATGTGAACAAAAGTACTTGTAAGGATGTGAAATAATTTGAAAGATAAAAGCACAAATTTTGCAAGAAAAAGGGAAAAAGCGTTAGGAGCATTACTTACTGAGCCAACACTACAAGCAGCAGCAAAGGTATCGGGTGTATCTGAAGTGACTTTATGGAGATGGTTAAAAGAAGCCGATTTTGCTGAAGCATATCGCAATTTAAAACTTGAGGTGGTAGGGCAAGCCATAACTAGACTTCAACAAATAAGTTGCGCGGCTGTAGAAACCCTTAATAGTATTATGCAAAATGAGGCTATCTTGGCATCTGTGAGAGTAAATGCTGCAAAGAGTATTATAGAAATGGCAATAAAAGCAGTTGAAATGGATGAGATAGTAAGGCGAATTGAAGAGATGGAAAAAACAATTCTAAGGGAGAACTAATCAATATAAGTTCATAGAAGTTGCGAAACTGCACTTGGTTCCAAATATATTCATTTATATTGCTTGTGGCTGGACTGAAAAAATAGAATATGGGGGATATAAATATGGGAATAAGTCAACGATTGAATAAAATTGAGAAGCTTTTAAAAGGAAATAATGATGGGGCGTATTATAAAATGGCCGAAGATGGTAACGTGATTGAAATCTTAAGGGGTGTAGAACGAAGAATGACTCAGGCAGAGTATATTGAAAAGCGTGAGGCTGAGATGAAAGCGGGAGTTACTATATATTCTAGTTTGGATTGCTACTTTGATTTGGATTCGATACCACTATTGGAAAGATATAAGTACGTCACTTCGTATAAAAGTAATGTAAAACTAGAGGACTTTCTTATGAATTTAGACAAAGGGTAAATGAAAATAACATATTAGGTTTAAGATCTATTTCGGGATTATAACGGATTAGAACAGTAAGAAAGTTGCTGTTCTTTTGCTTTATGTTTCAATAATTAATGCCGTTCACGGAAATTAGCCCATATTACAAAACCAGGTCCTGTAATCTGGTGTCATATTAGGAAACATATCCATTAGGTTTATAGGTTGTCTTACACTAATCAGTCAGCCTGTGTCCTTTAACTCCTTGATTTTTCCATCAATATCATATACACTTTAATGGTATAAAATAAACAATATAAATATCCCTTGTTCAAGTATAACCGCGCTTTTCAATATACTATTCTAGAGATTTCGTGAATATTGAAGTGGAAGATTTGACAAGGGAATTTTCAGTTAAAGTAGGGATTTGCGTATTTGAAAAATCCACATGGGAGATCTAATAATATTTGGAATTGATCATGATGGTAACGTTCGTTTGAACAAAGCGCTACTTTTGCAATTAAGGAAAGTAGTAAATAGCCTATCGAGAAGGAGGTTTGTATTAGTTTGGATATTAATTCAGATATAAATATATTAGGTAGCTTACCAGGATTTAATCTTGTTGAAGTGTTGTTGAAAGAGAACATAGAGGCAACTAGTGATGAGTCAAGTCAAGCCTTTACAAATATAAAGACAATAAAAGCCTTAAAAAGATATGAAAGTGCAATAAACAATACACTCATTACATTTAGTAATTCGAGTGTAGAAATTCTAATACATAAGGTTATCGATGAAGAAGGGATTACTTCAGACAGCCTGCTACTGCTTTTTTGGAATGCTGCAGTAAATAATGAATTATTGAATTATCTAAATCATAGGGTATTTTTTCCTGCTTTGTATAGCGGGAGAGTCACAATAAAAAAAGACGAAGTGGTAGCATGCCTAAAAGAACTGAAACAAGTGGAAGCATCATTAAAAAAGTGGTCTGACTCAACAATCGAAACAACAGCGTCAAAGTATCTTACATTGCTAGGAAAATTTAATCTATTAGAAGGACGCACGACAAAAACTATAACGCACCGAAATATCAGTGATAAGGTATTAATACTCTTTATTTACTGGCTATTGGCAGTTGAATCTATGGCCAATATATTAGAAAGTAATTGGCTTCCCTATTGTTTTCTCGAAAAAGAAATATTGGTTCAACTGATCATGCAGAAAAAACTCATGAAATACTATAATATCAGTTATTCCGGTGATAAATTAAAAATTGAACCAGCGTTTTCTTATGAGGAGGTTTATAATGAGCTTAAGTAACCCTGAAAACATTATACAAACGACTATGCGGTTGGTAGAATCAAATGAGAACTCTCATATTCGTTTAAGTGCCAACGGAGGAAACTCCATACTTATAGTTTGCGAGCCGCTCAAGGAAATAGACTATATCAAGGCTATTCAAAAGTTAATGACCACTGATAAATATGAAATGATCGATCTGAACCAATTGCTTTGTGAGTTTGTAAAAGAGAATAAAGAGGATATAGAAGATGGGTTTGAATTATTAAAAGGATCAATCCATCAAATCTTTAAAACACCGAATGGAGAAGAGGGATCAGATCTTCTGGGGTTAATTTTACAAGCGATAGCCAATAGTCTACAAGAGAACAAGATTCCGGTTTTAATAAATGCCGGAAGTTTGTATGGCAGTGGAATTAGCAATATACACATAATGGAAAACGAACTAGTAATGAGGGCTTGCCTGCCTTTAATTATTTTGTACCCTGCAACCAAGGAGCAAGATAAAATTATGTATTTAGGAAAAAGACCTGCATCCAAATATCGATGTATGATTGTTGATTAGAAGGGGGGTAATTATAATGAAAATAAAGGACATGTTAACGATAGATCTATCTGAAGATATTAAAAACGTAATTGATCTGGAAGATGTTTCAGAAACTGAAATTCAGTCTGAAATTGAGAACTATATAATCACAGACGGATTAGCCAAGGATTATTCTGATTTTGTGGCAGCTTTTACTTCTAATATTGCGGAAACAGGTGTCTGGATTTCTGGCTTCTATGGATCGGGGAAATCATATTTTGGTAAACTCTTGGGTTATTTACTCAGCAATCGCAATATTAGTGGAACCCCTGCAAGGGATAGAATATTGCAGCGGTTTACAGGCATCACCGATGAAGCCATAATTAAGAACTCCCTTGCTAAGCTGCATACAGAAAACTGTCGTGTAGTATTTTTGGATGTGGCTAAGCAGGATATGTCGAAAGGTCTTGCGTTCACACTTTTTAGGAATTTCTTGAAGTCTCTGGAACTGCCGGAGAACGAGCATGGGTTCTTTTTATATCAGTTGATGATTAATGATAAGAAAACAGATATTTACGAGTATATCAACCAGAATTTCCATAGAAACTGGGGCGATATCAAAACTAAATTAGTTCAATATGCGAAAGTAGTTAAAACTATTTACTTGCAGCAAGGGAATACGGAAAGCGACTATGACAATTTAATCACCACTATTCGTAGAGATATTGATCAGTTTAGTGCCTCACGACTGAAAGAAGAATTAAGTAACTACTTACAAATCAACAAAGAAGAAAAAATTGTTTTTCTTTTTGATGAAGCTAGCGAGGCTATAAATCAGCAAAAATTCAACTTGCTTGATCTAGAAGGCATAAGCGAATCACTCTCTGCTTTAGGTGGTAAGGTCTGGACTATAGCTATCGCTCAGGAGAAACTGGATGATGTCATTAATAATTCGAATGTAAGCAAGACGCAGCTCACAAAAGTAACTGATCGTTTTAAGACAAAAATACATTTAGAGGCTACCGAAGTCGACGTGATCATCCGTAACCGGTTACTCAATAAAAAAGATGCTGCAATTCAAGAGCTGAAGGAACATTATAGTAAAAATTCAGGAAAGGTTAGCGATCTTGCTAATTTGAATGCCACAGGTATAAGCAAAACGGATACAATGGATTCTTATATTACATACTATCCTTTCTACAAATACCAGTTTAATTTGCTACAGAATTTTCTATTTGGAACCAAAGGATATGCTTCAACCAAAGTGGCTGCAAGAGGTATGATCATAACTACATATGATATTTTAAAACGGGAGCTACAAGAAAAAGAATTATTCATTACTGCTACAAGCTGGCAAATTGCAAAACAAGCTCAGCCGCAGCCTACTGTAAGGTTGGTTAACCGATATGAAAATGCGGAGCGAATTTTGAGGGATAATAACATAGCTATCTCAGGTCGTAATTTGTTGGAGACCATTAACTTTTTGTCAGAAGCAGAAGTTGTACCGACAACAATTTCTAACATTGTAAAAGCATTTATTAAAGACTCAGATGAGTTCCATAAAATTCAGGATAAGATTACTAAGGCGTTGGATGCATTAGTGGAAGCTAAAATATTGTCATCAACGAACAATGAATACCGCATTACTACTGATATAGAACAACGGTTGCTAGATGAGATGAAAGGATTTACGGTGCAAGGCTTTGTAAAGAAAAAACAGGTAGTTACAGCGTATAAATCATCGGCACTCATTAAATCCTTAGCCCGCGTCACCGATGATAATCTGCAATATGATTTCTATATCACAACGGACAATGAGGATGAATTGACCAATCCACCTATTAAACAGCTAAAACTAAAATTAAAGAGCGTTTATAATATGAGTGATGATCGAGCAGCTGACATAGAAGCACTAAAGGTGCAAAACCAAAATGCGAAAGATCTTATTTGGCTGGTGCCGGATAATAGCTCTTTCAAAGAGATAGATAAATTGATTGACGATATTGAACGCATTACATATCTGGAACAGAAATATACCAATACTCAATCTGAAGAGGGGCGTATTCTTCGTAGCTTTTCGACTGCAAAAAACGAAAAGGAAAACCGACTAAAAGACTTGATAGGACAATCGTTACAAAAAGCTACCGCAGTGTATCTGTACAACACCCATCAATTAGATCAGGATAATTGGCAAGCGACATTACAAAGCCAGCAAAGAAATGTGATACAGAACGTATATACGAAACGATTGTCGTCTCAACTGAGCGATGAAGTAGCTGCAAAGGTAGTCAAAGAAGTAAACAATGCCCGGCTACACACTTATTATCATGGGCCAGACTTTCAATTTTTTGACGGCCAAGGTAATTTTATTGGTGATAACTTAAAAGTGGCTGAAGAAATTCTATTTAAAATGAGAAATGCCTTTGTGGACGGAGCTACACTAGAAAAAGATCTGGAACAGCCGCCTACAGGGTTTACTTTTGGAACGGTCATTTCTACCGTAGCCGCATTGATGAGAGCTAATAAAGTAATGGCTAAATACAACGGAGAGGATAAGTTTTCATGGCGCGATGAAGGGGTGAACGGTATATTTGCTGCTGCTCGTGAATTCCGCAAAGCATCATTCAAAGCTGTCGCTAAGTCCTTATCAGCACAACAGAAAAATGTGATGGTTATTGCTCTGCAAAATTTAAACTGCGAAGATCATATCGGGAAGAAAATTGACTGGAATACCAACGATTTTGAGATTGTAGTGGCCGTAAAGGAGCTGGCAAAACGATTTTTCGACAAAGTAGAGGATATGCGCAAGCAAACGAAAGACTTTGATTTATTATTTAGCGAAATGGCAGTGCAAAAGGAACTTCTTGCTGACTTTACCGGCGCAGTAAGTGAAGCCAATTATATTGGAAAAGCAGAAACCTTTATAAGCGGGCAAGTGGCTTTTAGTAATGCGGTGCAAGATATAGGAGAGATAGAGAGGTTCAAACGGAACAACCTTCCCAAGCTTTTAGAGTGGAAATCTTTTGTTGCCTCAGTATGTGATGAATTAGCAAAAGCAGCTAAACATAGTGATGCTATAACACAGTTGGCATTAGAGTTTAATAACTTGTACAGTAAAGCAGTAGTACAAAATTTCTTATCTATCCAACAGTCGGCGCAAAAGGTCAAGGACGAGTATTTTAAGCTTATGCAAGGTGCTGCCAAGGATATGGCAGAGAAATATACTAAACTGAAGGTAAATGCCGAAGAACTTATCACGGAAATTAATGCTCTCCCTGACGGCTTGAATGAGGAAGCTTTGGAGCAGACTAAAACTATTCTACAGTATGCTGAAAAGAGAACTCAGGTAACAGTAAATATCGAGTATGATGTGAAAGATAAACACACTCGTTTTACCTATTCTGAAATGCTTTCCTTTATTGAGCTTTTCTATGGCAAAAAAACGAGTTTAGAGATTATAAAAATGGGATTGATAAGAGAAGCATCGCCTAAGCCTGACCCAGGAAATGTCGAACCACCGCAAGTAAAAAGAATAGTAACGACACACTTGCCAGTACAAAAACTAAAAGTAAGTGAATATAAGCAATGGCTTCGTCGAGAATTGCAAAAACTAGCGGGTGTTAGTGATAACGATGAAATAGAAGTCAAGGAAGGGTAGAACGATGAAATTAGCCGAGCATGTAGAACAAATACGTCAACTTATAGATAACGCTTTTCGAAATAGACTGGGGAGAATGGGAATCACATCCTCTGCATTAAAGTCGATGGAGTCTATATCAGTGGAGCACCTTCAAGATCGAAAACGAATAGAGGTCATTAGGGAGACATTGATTGCAGAAACAGGTTCTATTGGTGATGCTTATGAAAAACTGATAGAAGAATTCACCTTTACATTATTCAACCGTCTTGCTGCGCTAAAAGTTATGGAGGCGCATACCCTCCACCCAGAAATAATAACTCGTAGGAGCCAGCACGGTGATCGTTCTTTTGCTCATGTACTTTGGCTCGAACAAAATCCTGCTGGCCGTAGAGAAGAAATGGAAGGATTGGTTCCTTTTCTAGCAGATCAGTTGATGGTTCTTGCTGGAGATATACCATTATTTAGCCCTCATCATCCGTATCATTTGCTGCCTAGTGCGATTGAACTGAACAGTATTATTAATGCTGTAAATCAATTGGAAATAGATACACAAGTAGACTCTGAGATTTGGAAAAGCGATGATGTACTGGGCTGGCTCTATGAAAGCTATAATAATTACAAGAAGAAAGCCCACAAGGACAGCGGGGCAAAAACGGAATACAATAAAGTCAGTATCCAAAGCCAGGTATATACCCCGCGTTGGGTAGTCAAATTTTTGGTGGATAATAGCCTTGGCAAACTCTATTTGGAGATGTTCCCGGACTCTACAATTAAGGACCGATATAAAATTGCAAATATTCCACAAATACAAACAAGGGAGAGAAAGCTGCTCACCGAGCTTCGGCTCATTGATCCAGCTACCGGCTCAGGTAACTTTCTGCTTTATGGATTCGACTTTTTTTATGATCTCTACACCGATCAGATCGAAAACTATGGAGCTGACTATGATGAGAGAAAAATACCCGAACTTATCATTCACAACAACCTGTATGGGATAGATTTAGACGACCGAGCCATACAGTTGGCGCAACTGGCTTTATACATTAAAGCAAAACAGAAAAAAAGGTCAGCTAAAATTGAGCAATTTAATATTGTTAGTTCCGACTTCTTTTTACCAGATTATCAAATAGTAAAGCACCTTTTTGAAAACGGCGAAAAATTAAGTACTGAATTAGAAGAGATCGTAACTGAGCTGTGGGCAGACCTCCAGCAAGCCTACAAGTTTGGTTCGCTCATAATGTTGGAGGAAAAGTTTACAAATAGGCTACAGAAACTAGAATCAAAATTTGAGCGGCCACAAATTAGTATATTCGAATATTCAGAAATGGAAACCTATTATAATTTCCGTCAATCTTTTTTTGAATCCCTAAAGAAAGCGTTAGCCCACAATACAGAAGAGCAGGGGTTAACCTTTCTAAATACAAAAACCACTGATGCCATAACCTTTTTGCAAATACTGACGCAAAAATATGATGTAGCTGTAGCTAATCCACCATATACTGATAGTAGCGATTTTGGACCAGATCTAAAGAAGTTTGTGGATGCCAATTACAAACAGCCTTATAAGTTTAATGCCAATCTGTATGCGACTTTTATTAAACGATGCTATGAATTAGTTGATAAAAAAGGGAAAATAGCATTGATTCATCCATTGACCTTTATGTATATAAAGTCGTTTGAAGATGTACGCAAATTCATTATAGATAAAATGCACGTTAATGTGTTTGTGGATTACGGTTTAAGTAATTTGTTTGGTGCGGTGATGGTTGATCCAGCTTTTTATGTTTTGGAAAAAGAAAAAACAGTTGATAATGCTTGGTTCATTTCATTAGATCAATACACTCGTACCCCACAGGAAAAAAACAAGAAAGATTATTGTTTAGGAGCCTTAGGCGATTATGTAGAAACTCGTCACAATAAACACAACTATATAATAGACCAAAAAAAACTCGAAATCATTGAGGGTTGGCCTTTTATTTATTGGATTTCCGACGGATTTAGGGAGAAGTTTAAACAAACTAAAATTGGGAAATACTTAAAAGCTAAAAAGGGATTAGGGACAGAGAACATACGTTTTTTCAGGTTCTGGTGGGAAGTTGACAGGAATGATATTTCTGAAGACTATGTAACTGACCAGAAAAAGTGGGTTGGATATGTAAAAGGTGGTCCATATAAAAAATGGTATGGTAATCTTTGGCTTCTATTAAACTGGGAAAATGATGGTCAGAAAATAAAATCATTGCCGAGTCTTAATTTAAGAAATCCAGACACTTACTTTAAGGAAGGTATAGCATGCAGCTTACTATCAACAAAGGGGGCGTCTTTTCGATACCAACCACCTAATTACATTTATGATTCAACAACAAGAAGTATTTTTTTAGAATCTAATTCAAAATATCCAATACAATTATATATAGCATTGTTAAATACAAAATTAGTATCATATATACTTGATTGCTTAAATTCCACAGTTGCCACAAATTCTGATGATATACATAGAATTCCTATTGTTGATATTTCCAAAGGAACAGAAACTTTACTTGAATCACTCACAGAAAAGAACATAGAGTGTAGAAAGAAAATAAATCAGGGTAAATTGATTGAAAAGGACTTTTGCAAAAATCCTCTTCTTACCTTTTTAGAAGTATCTCTACAAGACAGATTTTTTACATATATAAACTACGAAAATGCACTATTGACATTAGTGATGCTCAATGAAGCAATTATAAATAAACTCATTTTTGAAGCATATGACCTTAGCCCCGAAGATCTCCAGCAGATAGAAACCAAAATGGGTAAGTCTGTGGGGGAGTTGCCAGTGCTTGCAGAAGCAAGAGAGGCATATTTATCTACGAAACTAGTGGAAAACGAAACTGTGAGTGAGTTCATTCAGAGTCTAGCTGTTATCACATTTGATGAGCATCAAGTACAAGTTATAAAAACAGGGTTTGAATCATTATATCAAAACAATAATGACTTGGAAGAGTTTTGCATCCGTCATCAGATTAATCCTATCAATGTATGGTATTGGTTTAGTAAGAGCAAGATTTTGCCACCAGCCAGAGCTACAGAAGTTGCCCTAGAGTTTTTGGCAGATGCCTGCCGTACTATTTTGATGGAAGATGATGACGGTATTATTCCTTTGGTGGGACTTCCCGGTGAACTACGGCTACTAGACCGATTGGAGCAGCACTGTTTACAACAGGGTTTGACCTCCGCTCAGTTTATGCAGTTGGAGGGGTTATTGGGCCGACCTGTAAACGAATATATGGAACATCACTTTTTCAAAAACCTCAGTGATCACTTGAATCTATTTATGTATCTGCCTAAGACCCCCTTTATCTGGCACCTTAGCAGTGGTTCACAGCAAGGCTTTGAAGCTTATATAATTATTTATAAATGGAATCGGGACAGTCTGTATAAGCTAAAAACGAAGTACTTGGGCAAACGGGCGGAAAGCTTAGAGTATAGGCAGATAGAGTTAACTGATAGCAATACTGCACAGGCACAAAACGAAAAAGAAATAATCCGTTTAAAGTTACAGGAGATAAAAGATTATACGAATAAGATAGATCAACTGATTGCAGAAGGCTATGATCCAAAGCTTGATGATGGCGTGGGTAAGAATATCGCGCCAATGCAACAAAAAGGAATGCTACGCTGCGAAGTGTTGAATGCAAAACAATTAGAAAAATATTTAAAGGCGGACTGGTGATGATAGATAAGTGGTTTTTAGAGGATATGGAGCACCTGATAAATAAACGCAACCGTGCGGTTATTCTAGACCCCGAAGCGCAGTGCAGGTTTCTTTTGCCTTTACTTGAATCTAAAGGATACACAATACTAAAAACAGATAGCAGCTTAATTGAAGAATGGCAAACAGTAAAAGAAGAGCTCTTTTTGCGTCATAAGGCAGAAACAGTGCATAAAGACGATCATGTCATATTCTATGTTACCCGTGAACAAGATAAACTTAGCTTTTTATTTGACTACTGTTTTACACATGGTTGCCTTGATTTAAGCAATCCCGTTGAATGGCTGAAAATGAAACTTTTTGCCAATACCGGGCTGCAAGTACAGATGGATAGCGCTATGTTATTATCTGCAGGCAAGCTAGGTGTAGGAAAGGATATTTCCTGGTGGAAGAAGATACTTCAAAACTTAGAAGAGTTGGTTAGCCTCGATGATGAGATACTACCCTTTTTACATGATCCTGATAGGTATTTAAAGGACAAGGATGTTGACATCCGAAGATTATTTGAAGAAAAGCTATTTGATCTGTTAGGTCAGCCGTATATGAAGAAACCGCCTAAAACAGTAGCTGATGAAGTGGTAAAGCGACTGCTTGATGATTTGGCGTACAACAATATATCACCATTTTTGCTGCAACTTTATTATCGCTGGACTGATAGCGAAAGTTACAGTTCTTCATTAAAAAATTACATTGGCACTTATAAGTTGGATAAAGTAATTGACCCTTGGACAGTTCACCCCGATCATTGTTTTGAAGAATTAGACCAACAAGCCCTGCAGCAATTGGCGAAACATATAAGAGACGAATCATATTTATCTGAAAAACTCGCTTTTATAAAAATTCGCGCAAACAACACAAAAGTAAGGCGGTTTGTCCCTGACTGGTGGCTGAACGTAATTACTCTATTGGAGTTTGATAGCAATCTTTTGACTGCGTGCCATTCGCTTGACGCTGTTGTTACGTTTTATACACAGCATTTTTCAAAAGTTGATAGAGCCATTCGCAATCTGTATGTATATTTTTTACAAGAAAAAGATATCATTCGTCCCTTGCAGGAATATTACGAGAGTCTAAATTACGAACTGCTACAGAAATGGTTTGATTATAGCAATGAATATCAAGCAGACCAGCAGGGCTATTTGGTCGGATTATTTAAGAACACTAAGCCGGGAATCGCTGTTATTGTGGGGGATGGTATCCGATACGAGATTGCGGAATATATAGCCCAAGCACTGGAGAAAAACTTCAAAGTGGAAAAGCAAATCATGTTGGCTGATATGCCTTCTGAGACTGAGAATAATATGAGTGCTTTATATGTAAGCGACGGCGAAGTGCTTCCAATCCATAAAGACCGTGAAAAGAAACTCACAGAACTTACTGGGAAATCTATTACTTATATGGATTTGGAAGCTCTCAGTTATGGTGATAAAGTTGACTATCTGGTGCTGAACTACAAAGATATCGACAGTGCCGGAGAAAAGTTGCAGCAAGGGGCTATTAAACTTTTTTCAGAATTTGAACAGGTGCTGACGGACAAAATCACCCAGATACTCAATATGGGTTATCATGAAGTTCACTTAATTACAGATCACGGATTTGTTTTGACTGGATTATTAGAAGAAGCGGATAAAATAGCCCCGGATGCTACCGGTAAAAAAGAAGTGCATGAAAGATTTATTCGTACAGCAGATAAACAAATCAACAATGATTGGTTTGTTATCAAGGAATCATATGGCGAATACAACTATGTTTATGCCGCTAAAAGTCATAGGCCATTCAAGTCTAAAGGTAGTTATGGCTATTCTCATGGGGGGTTCACCCCACAGGAAATTGTTATACCCAAGTTTTGCTTTAGCAAAGAAAAGAGCATAGCGTCGGGTTTAAAGGTTAATATTAGCAATAAACAGGAACTAAAAGAAGTTACCGGAGAATTTTTTGACATCAAACTACAAGCAGATTCAAAGGATACTGATCTGTTTGCGTTTCATCGCAAGGTTCAGATATTATTGTTTGCTGGGAATGCAAATTACAGTAGTAGCAATATAATCACGATGGAATCAGGTGAAATACAATCAGTCGAGTTTTCTTTTCAGGGTAAAATGGAAATAAAAGCAGTATTATTGGATGCAGAAACCCGTGAACAACTGGATGTTTCGAATATAAAAAAATCAAATGCACGTGATTTAGGCGGATTGATATAAAGGAGGGACATTGATGCTGATAGATGATTTAGACAAAAAAGCGTTAGAGCATTTTAGAGGATATGTAGTACGAAAAGACTTAGCGACTTTGATTAAAGGCGGTGCCAATGTACCAACTTTTGTTCTGGAGTACTTATTAGCGAATGCTTGCAGTACTGAAGATGAGACTAAAATTAATGATGGCATGGAGAATGTTAAGACAATACTACGCGATCATTATGTTAATCCCGAAGAAAGTGCTTTAATACAGTCTAAAGTAAGGGAAAAAGGGCGCTATAAAATTATTGATAAAGTTTCTGTTGAACTTGATCCACAAAAAGACCGGTATTGGGCGAGCGTTAGTAATAGTAACATCAAAAAAGCGAATATCAGTGACGAGCTTGTTAAACAGCATGAGAAAATGCTGTTAGGCGGAATCTGGGCCATTATCGACATGGAGTATGATTCAATGATAACAATTGGATCTACAGCATACCCCTTTGTGGTCAAAGACATTAAACCCATCCAATTATCTAGCTTTGATGGTGGCAAGGTTACTGATAAAAGAAGAGAGTTTACCAAAGATGAGTGGCAAAGGTTGTTATTACGCAGCGCAGGATATGAGCCAGGCAGCGAGGGATTGGATGAAAGAAAGCAGACACTCTTACTAATGCGGCTTATACCACTCATTGAGGCAAATTTCAATATGGTTGAATTGGGACCACGTTCCTCAGGTAAATCCTATATCTATAAAGAAATCACCCCATATGCTTTGCTGATTTCTGGTGGACAGGGTACAGTTGCCAAGTTGTTTGTCAATAATACTACCGGACGAGTTGGTTCTGTAGGTGAATGGGATGCCATTTGTTTTGATGAAAGTACCGACAAGCTATTCAAAGATAAGGATGCTATTCCATTAATGAAAGACTATATGGAGTCCGGCTCTTTCTCGAGAGGTGGCAAAGGCGGAGAAATAGCAGGGCATGCTTCAATTATTTACAATGGTAATATCAATCAGCCTGTTGAAACAGTACTGCAAACGTCACATTTATTTAGTCCGTTGTCAGATGAAGTCAACTATGATACAGCGTTTTTAGATCGTATTAATTTATATCTACCAGGTTGGGAAATTACTAAGTTTAGCCCAAGTAACTTCACTAAACATTTTGGATTCAGTACGGATTTCTTTTCGGAGATACTCAAAGCTCAGCGAAAGATTACATATTATGAGGCAGTAGACAAGTATTTTTCATTCGGTCATCACTTAAAACAGCGGGATTCGAAATCGGTTAGGAAGATCATCTCTGGTTTTATCAAATTATTGCACCCAGACGGTGAGTTTACGAAAGAGGATATACGAGAGTATTTAGTTGTAGCCATGGAGATGAGAAGACGCGTTAAGGAACAATTGAAACGTATTGGTGGGATGGAGTTCTGGGATACTAACTTTTCCTACATCGATAAAGAAACTCAGGAGGAGTTCTTCGTTGGCTTGCCAGAAGAACGCAGTAATGAGATTATTCCTCGAAATCCATTGCCGCCAGGAGTTTGCTATACTGCTACTAGCGATGGTGATACTAACTCACTTGTTAAGATTGAAGTAGTTGCTTTAAAAGGAAATGGAAAGCTCAATATTACAGGAACAAACAACCAAGGGGTTAAAGAAAATATTAAAAATACATATAATTATTTACGAGCTAACGAAAAAAGTATACTTACAGAACAGCATTCACTAAACGGGTATGATATCAACATTCAGATAACCAACCTCTTAGGAGCATATATTAGTGAAGGCATAGGCGGATCTGTATATGTAGCGATTATTTCCGCCATATATAATAAAAACTTAAAGGCAGGATTGGCAGTATTGGGCAATATTTCTATTGGAGGTGCCATCGAAAAATCATTACACTTCGCTGAGAAAACCACACTTCTATCAGAAAATGGAGCTAAAACGGTCCTGGTACCTATCGAAAACATAAATGAGATGACAACACTACCGGCAAGTATTCTGGGGAAAACGGATGTGCCGTTTTACGGAAATAGTCAGATGCTGCTGCAAAAGTCAGTGGAATGATACTTTTGATATAAGAAGACCGAAATGTTAGGCACTTAACTCTGTTGAACAAACTATATTATTAATAAAATAGGCTTGAGACGGAAATATGCGTATCATAATATAAAATGGAAGGGGGCTCAAACCATATGAAAGATACTCAAACGAAGTTGAATATAGACAGTCCCCAAAATTCATTGAAGCAAACGGAGGCTCAAACCATGAAACAGAAAGACGATATGGAGGAAGCGGTATACCTCCAAGGGCTTCGAGGATTGGTGATGGAACAAGAGCAACTGAGTAAAAAATATTATTGCAGGGAATAACGACCCTGCTTTTTCTATGTCAAAATGCGCATATCTAAACCTCATATTTACAATAAAGTAGAAAAAAGGAATTAATTGAAAAGTGTCGAATATAGTTTTTGTTCGCAAGTTGATTGTTTATGGTAGAAGCAAAGAGTGGAATGGTTACATTGGAATCAATTTAATCAAGATTATATAGGGAGGCGCTTAAATTGAAGAGGTTCTCTTTTTTCAGTATTTTGTTATTATCCCTAATCAGTATTTGTTATGGGGATCCGAATATTTATAAAGATAGAACTAATGGTTATGAGTTTAACATTCCCGACGGATATAATCATGTAGTATTGGATGAGGATAGAGATAATATTGATGCAAAGTTCATTAATAAAGAAAACAATGTAATATTCTATGGGTTTGATGATTTATACTCCATGATGGCTTCCGAAGATAAAGGAAATACTGGTCGAACTGAGCTATCGTTTAATACTTTTACTGATTCAGATATTGAAGAATTCGGAGACAGTGTGATTTCGCAATTTCCCAAAATTAGAATCATAAGAGGGGATATTATAAAAATTAATCTTTTAAAAGCCTATAGATGTAGGTGCAGAACAATATATGATGGACAGACTATGTATGGCACACTTATGTTATTTTTAAAAAATGGGCAGATAACATATTTTCAGTTTTTTGGTAAAGAAAGTACAGATGAAAGTATTATTGATGAGGTGACTCAATCATTTACAATGACAAAAGAGACAAATGGTTTTAGTATAAGTGGGATATTGAAGCAGAAATTTGGGTTGTCCTCGTTAGACTCTGACACACTTCTATATATAAGCATTATTTTGAGCTTTATAATAACATGGAGTATTGGAGTTATCCCTCCACTTATAATTAGAAGATGGATTTTTAGAGGGCCAATACCGAAAATAAAGGCACTCGTTTTAACAATATTTTTCTACCTGGCTCAGTTAATGTTTTGGTCAGTTTTGAATCCTAATGGCAGACATGGCGTTCTATTCTTTATTGCACTTATAACATACGGTATTTTACATAATGGATACGATTCATCAAAAAGCAAATTTAAAGTTGAAGCGGTCAATGGCAATGGTTCTAGTGCAGCCTGTGAAGAGCACACTGCGGCAAACGATGAAATAGAAACAAATTACTCAGAAGACCAGCGTCCTATACCCGAGCAAATTACTTCGTTAGATGCAAATAATCATGAACTAGAGCCTATTATTACAACAGACTATAACTCAAATAATAGTAAATATGATAATCCAGAAAACATTGGGGTGAATCTAGACAATATAGCTGTTTATGAAGATAGCGTGGATTTACTTGACGGTCAGGCAAACGACAAAAGAGAATCAATATCATCATTGGAAGAGAGGTTTTCTTCGCTACAAGTATTATTTGATAAAGGTTTGATAACAAAAGAGGATTATGATAAGAAAAAGAAAGAATTACTCGACTTGATTTAGAATGATTGATGCCTGCTAGATATGTGACCCAAATGGGGAAAGTACAGCAGTATCGTGAAAGGTGTTACTTGAGCAAAAGAAGAAAACAAAACTCAGTAGATATATAATTAATTATTTTTATATCAATGACTGATTAAGGGGGTGCGAGCAATGGAAAATGACATTCCTAAATTCGTATTAAATATGTTAAAGACTGCTGGGTTAAATGAAGATGAATACGAATCCAGTGAAATAAAAACAAATACTAATGAAAAAGTCTATCAAATATGTGTTTCCCTAAAAGTAACAGGTTATAGACGAAAGACAAAGAAGTTAACTGAATTAGGATGGAAGAGGTCGGGATATGATACAAGAATTTCCTCTTCGCTTAGACCTAGGAGCAGTGTTAAAGGTCAGTTATTAGAGTATCAGCATTCGGTTGCTATTTTAACATATTTTATGTATTGAATATAAAAGAATATTTTTATTGTAATTTTATTAGTGCGGATGCTTGTTTAATAATAACCTCGAAGTAAATTGATGACTATGCTAGAGTTATGGTCTTATGTAAATACCACAATTCTTTACTATTTGCAAGATATCATTCAGATAGAATGGTTAGTTCGCGATTTTCAGTGCTTTTACAATAGTTTTCTATAAAATACTCTATGAAATTATTATACAGCAGATTAATTGGGGGCATGTTTATGAGAATAATGTGTGTAGAGTGTCTAAAGATGTTATTTGGCGAAGATAAACTGACAGAAAAAATTGTTATTAAAGATGGGGGATATAAAGACTCAAATGGAAATCTTAGATGCGCTTGTGGGGGGCTAATTAAGGAGATTGTAACCATTGAAGATTTTATAAGAACAACATATAAGGCAGGACTATCTAGTGATGATATCTATGAAACACTTAAAGAGACAGATATATATATTCCAAAAGTACTATTTGATAAATATATTAGTACAATTGAAGCAAATGGCAATAATAATGATTGAATGTCATACCACCTATATAGCTGATGACAACTTGATGACAACTTGATGACACAAAATAAAATAGGATAGTATAAAATAATAAAATATGCTACAATATATTTTAGCAAGTTGTTATATTGCAATACTTTAAATAAGAACACAATAGTTTACAATAATGTATGTCCCAGACTTCGAATCAGTAGGTCGGGGGTTCGACTCCCTCTGGGCGCACCATATAAATGAATAAATATAGATGCATCTATAGCTCAGCTGGATAGAGCAGCGGTTTCCGAAACCGTGTGCCGTGGGTTCAAGTCCCTCTAGGTGCACCATTTTATAGATAATATAACTGTAGAGATTATTCTCTGCAGTTTTTTTGTTTTTTGAATAAGTCAAATTGTGTCGAAACTTGCGATGAATTATTAGAGGTTAATGGAAATTGTTGGAGAAATATGTAATTAGTAATTAAGTTTTTTGTTAATTCAGAGTATAAATTTTGTGGGTCCGAATCGATCAATGGTAAGGAGGAAATATCATGGCAATTGGTGATGTTTACAAAACAGGACAGATATCCCCGGCAAATGCTTACTACGAGTGGTCCAAATATTCAGATGGAACCTATACACCTTCTCCAACATCAGAAGAAAGAAAAATACATCTTGAAAATGGTGAGGTTTTCCCACCTATAAGATCTTGCAACAAGGGTGCTTTCTGGCGTATGACTTCATATGCATAACTGAGCAATCGATTCGGACCCACAGAAATCATTGAGTTTATACACCATATATTTGCAATTTGGGAGAGCATAAGGGCTTAGCAATTTAAGTTATGTGCCAGTCTGTCAACTTGTTAGCTTATTTCTGAGTAAGTTGATTAGTTGACAGACTATATAATATTTCCGACTTGAGGTTTATCAGTATAAGCTAAAAACAGCTCATGTGTGTTGGCAATTTACAAATTTTAACATATAATAATAGAGGAGGGGTGGGACATTAAATGGAAGAGATTGAAAACCTGTACAAACCGGAATTTAATATACTGGCTGATACTTATTTAGGAAATAAACCATTGCTCTTATCTAAACTTAGTTTTTTAGCTAATATAGCACAAAAAGAGCAATGGGATTATCATGGAAATTCAGAAAAACAGATACTATACAATTATATTTGCTACACATATGATAGAATAAAGCAAGAAAAAAAGATAGTCATGTCTGCAAATGAAGAAAGCATGTGTTTTAATACAGGTCTTTTGACTGAAAATGGCGCTGATATTTATGCTTATTTTATAAAAAATACAAATGAACATGCTAGAGATAACCAAAAGTGGTTTTTATATGGTTTTAAGCAGAGAACGGATTCTGAAATGCGTAATTTTAAAATTTATCCAGACATAGCGGATTATTTTACAGAGCCTGCAGACTTTATTTTTGATAAAAAGTTTAGTATTAATATTGATTATGATCACATCATTGACGATAACTATGATAGATTTGTTGAGAGAGGATTAACAGATAAATATATGATTTCTGCTTTATTAGAAAACGCTGTTAAAAAGATTATTGAAAAAGTAAAAAGAAATTATAAATTAGCAATTCCGCAATATTATACCGATAAGCAAACTGGCGTTTCCAAAATACAATTACTCTTACCTCTTTTTTTGCAAAGTAAAGACATTGCAGATCTAGCATTGGTAGTTGATAAAGGTGAATATGCTTATGTTGGGAAAACCATTTTAACTTTAGAATGGGCTTATGTAAATTCACGCAGAATTGTAAGGCCGGATGTTGATTGGTTAAAAATTTAAAATCGATTTGACATATTTAATAAAAATGGATATACTATTATTACATACTATATAACACTTATCTTAGTATATTTAAAAAGTAGTTTAAACAAAAAAATAGATTTATAAAGTATTACTATAACTAAGTAAGATTTAAGGACTGCAATTATGCAGTCCTTATTATTTTACCCAATGTGTTTATAAAAGATATACTCTAGACGAACAAATTAAAACATCAACACATAGTATGTTTGAAGTTAAAAGTTAAATTGATTAGGTCGTGGGTTAAAGTCCCTCTAGGTGCACCATTTTATAGGAAATAACTAAAGCCTTGATTTTCAAGGCTTTTTTCTTATGCATTTGATTTCCTTTTGTATCAATTATTGGTATAATATTACATGCAAATCATAACTTAAATCAATGCCTTGTGAATCAGTTCTATTTTACGATGAGGAAATATGAGCCAGCTCGGCACCTCAAATACCCAGAGCTTCTAAATTTGAATGTGGAGTGTGAGTCAAAAAATGAAGATACAAAATATTGAAACCCCGGCTTTACTTTTAGATATGGATGTTTTTACTAGCAATGTAGATAAAATGATGGACAAATTAAAGGATAAAAAAGTAAAATTAAGGCCGCACTTTAAGACTCATAAGTGTACTGAGATTTCTAAAATACTTATTGGGAAAGGTGCAAAGGGGATAACCTGTTCAAAATTAAGTGAGGCTGAGGTATTAGCTGAAGCTGGTATTAAGGATATTTTAATAGCAAATCAAATTGTAGACCCTGTTAAGATTGAAAGGCTGGCACAGCTGTCCCTGAAAAGTAAAGTAACAGTTTGCGTTGACTGTAAAGAGAATATTGACAAGCTGTCAGAGGTTGCCAAGAAAAATGGCGTGCTGCTATTCTGCTTGATTGAATTTGATTTGGGAATGTCGAGATGTGGAGTAGATACCTTTGAGGAAGTTCTTGAGCTGGCGAAAGTAATAAATAGCTCAGATAACTTAAAGCTGGATGGTATTCAAGCTTATGCAGGACATAATTCTCATGTGCAGGATAAAGGAAAAAGAGAAGAGACTGCAAGGATTTTAGAAAATAAAATAGCAGAGCTAAAAAAGTACTTAACCGATAATAACATAAGGATAAACCAGGTTAGCGGCGGGAGTACCGGAACATCGTATATTGATGCAAATAGTGATATTTATACAGAGCTGCAAGCAGGTTCATTTGTGTATATGGACCAAGAATACATAAGAATGAATTCCGGGTATGATTGTGCATTGAAGGTACTATCAAGCATTATCAGTGTACATAAGGACAGAATAGTGACGGATGCAGGGGTTAAGAGCTGTGCGATAGAGCAAGGACTACCTGCTATTGTAGAATTGCCGGAAGCTTCGATTGTATTAAGTGAAGAACATGGAGCCATAAAAGTGAAGGATCATAACTATAAGCTTCTGGATAAGATTACCTATATACCTACACACTGCTGTACAACTATAAATTTGTACGACAAAATGTATATTGTAAAAGGTGATGAAGTGTTGGACGTTTATAAGGTTGATGGAAGCTGTAAGAGTATATAGATATATTTTATGTCTATTAAAGCCTTGGAATTCAAGGCTTTTTTCTTATGCGGACACTAACTTAGTCGCTGACAGCTTTTTTAGTTATAAATGCAACGGTATACGCAGTAATCCATAGGGCTAAATTTCCATAAATATTCTTAACACAGAAACATTCTAAATGCTTTACCATTTTGCTAATAGATAGTAAAATTGAATTATGGTGTAGTTTGGCAAAAGGGCTATACTTTGATGGAGGTTTTATAAAACATGAGAGCTAATTTTATTTTAGTTGGTGTATTAACAATTTCATCTATTATCATTTACTTTATACAGTATTTAATTTTTCATAGAGCTGAGGAAACCTTCTTTTATATGCTTCAGGACCTTGCATTTATTCCGATTCAGGTTGCTTTAGTGACTATAGTAATAAACAGGTTTCTGAATATAATGGAAAAACGTAAAAAAATTAAGAAAGTAAATGTTATAATAAGCACTTTCTTTGTAGAAGCCGGCACATCAATTATGAAAGCAATGGCTGTATTCAATCGGCACAATAACAGCTTTTGTGAGGCAATAGATATAAAAGAGCTAAGCAGAAATAAAAAAAGCTATATCAAAAAACTAGTCAGTGAACTGAAGTATGATATTTATGCTGATCCTGACAAGCTAGGGGAGTTGGCGGCAATAATGGCAGAGAATAAAGACCATATGCTGCTCATGCTCGAAAATTCAAATTTACTTGAGCATGATTCCTTTACTGATATGCTCTGGTCAGTTTTTCATGTTGCTGATGAATTACAAAGCAGAGGAAACCTCAAAGAGCTTGATAAAGGGGATATAGATCATCTTTCAAATGATTTGTTACGAGCTTATTCTGCCATGGTTTTGGAATGGGTTAATTATATTATATACCTGCATGATGAATACCCTTATCTTTATGCTGCGGCAATAAAGAAGAATCCTTTTTGCATATGAGATAGATAAATACCCTTAGTGTCAGGCCCTTACTATAATAATATTTACATGCTGATTAATAAAAGCGTTTTTCATTGCAGCATAAGGAGGCAGTCATGGATAATTTGTTTGTAATAAAACAGGTAGCGGTATTAGCGGTATTGGCGTTGGTAGGCTTCTTTGCCAGAAAGAAAAAGGTCATGAATGATGAAAGCAGCAAGGGGCTTTCTTCGATACTGCTGTACATCGCGCTGCCGGCTATGATCATATCGGCTTATAACTTCAAGTTTTCTATGGGGATGCTCCAAAAGGGCGGACTGGCTGTCATTTTCTCTATCATCATCCATGGTTTGTTGATAGTTATAAATAAAGTAGCTTTCAGGCGCTATGGGTTTGACAAGAGGAACGTCCTCAGCTTTGTTCACGTATTTCCCAATGCCGGGTTTATAGGACTCCCTTTAGTTCTTCAGCTGTACAGTCAGGAAGGGGTATTCTATGCATCAATGTTTATGATCCCATTTCATATTCTTATGTGGACCTATGGCCAGGGCTTGTTCATGGAGGATAAGAAGGGCTTGAGCTTTATAGCCCAGGTTGCAAACCCCAATATAATTTCTGTAATGATAGGTCTGGTGATATTTATATTTTCTATTGAAGTCCCTTATGTAATAATGAGACCTTTAAATATGCTCAGCGGACTTACTGCACCACTGGCTATGATGATTGTCGGTGACAAAATAGCACAGATGAAATGGAAGGACTTATTCTCTGATAAAGATATATATATTGCATGTCTGGCAAGGCTTGTTGTCGCACCCGTTATAACCTACGCGATAATGAAGGGTGCAAATCTGGATCCAGTACTTATTGGAGTTGGAGTCACATTAGAGTCAATTCCAGCTGCAGTAGCGGTTGTTGTGCTTGCTGAGAAGTACGGTGGGGATGTAATGTTCGCATCCAAATGCACTCTGATAAGCCATATTATCTCAGTTATAACTATGACTGCGATACTGTTGTTTTTAAGGTAAAGCGTATAGGTAAAAAGCAGCTAAGAGTATGGAGCTTAACTTCCTATACTAAGTTTTTAACCCTATTTACTTCTATAACAAACCTTTTAACTTTAGACACAATATCCACTGAGCTTAAGCTGCTTACAACAGCAGCAGTCTCAATCCTGTCATAATCATTGAAATCTATCCATTGGCCGTTGTAATTGTCTCGGAAGAGTGTTTTGCCGACTCCCTTACGTCCACCACCAATATTACCCCGATGGATAATATAGATATTATTCGATTTGTCTTTTACGAATGCACCGCCCATCCGTCTGTTGATGCCCTCGATAGGAATATTTATTTCACAGGAAATTGTTAAACTTCTTATGTGATTGGGGTCTTCAAAGCCAAAAGCATTCCAGTATTTATTGTGATGGTCCAGCCTTCGAGAATAAAACCACATACCTACCGAATCAGACCATAGAACATTAGCATCAAGACTACCGCCGGGATAGCCGATATTGCATGGTATTATGTTGGTATCTGGCAATAGGAAACACCCTTCAAATCTTCCTTGAAGCGATTTAATGGTGGATTCTTCTTTAATAATATACATGCTATACACCCTTTCACAAAGCACTTATTAGTAACTGTATATTCACTATAAGCTTAGATATACCAAGTATAATTATTTCGTGTCTTTTCTCTTAAATAATGCAGTACCGGTTCCCTTAAGTTCTCCACAAGCAATACTGGTATTTGTGTACAAATACTCATACCTTTAGATAACCCCAAAAATCTGACTATATTTCAATATTCTTTGATTCGAATTCCTTCGCTGTATCACAGAAGGTGAGTTTGCCGTAGCAGCGGCGGTTGTCTATATACTGCGGTATACCAGCTTTCCTCAGAACGTCGCTGAATATCACATATTCATGGCGGCCGCTGCCATCATTGTATTTGACATAGTCCAACACTTCATTTCGTATCAGGTAGGTGCAGTGAATCAAATCCACCTCAATAAGGCCTTTGATTGTTTGATTAAATATGTCGCAGAAGGTATCCGTATGCTTGTAGTAGCCATTTTCATCAGTTGCAGGATGATAGTTGGAGAAAAGGCGTGAGGGGTCATCTCCGTCGCGAAGCATTGGTCCAACAACCGGCAAACCCGTAGATAGAAGCATTTCGAGAGTCTCCGGTACTATAAAGTTGTCACAATCAACTACAAAGTAATGGGTTCCCTTTGCCTTTGCCCATTCTACCGATTCCTGGCGAAGTCGTGCCAGCACCTTGAATCTCAATGGATTCCATTCATGAGGAGCATATTTGTGTACCGGTTCCTCAACATTGCTGGAGTCAAAGTAAACCTCCGAATATCTGCTCCTGACTTTCTTTATCCAGGTTTCAAGCAAAGCCGCGGAATTGTCCCGGTTATTGTTTGTACGTATATAAAGCTTGATATTCGATGCAGGGTATGTCTGTTTCTCAAGCTGATTGAGGAACAGTGGCAATACATGAGCCTTATCCTTTGCAAGAATGGCAATAGTAACAAATTCTGTGGATGTCATCTGGTGAGCACTCCTTATTCATATTATTGAAGCAACAAATCTAAAACAAGCAGGTTTTATAGACAGGACAAGATGGTTTGCTGCCTAATTTATAATATGCTATGAAAGCTGAAAAGTTCGGACAAACCCTCCGGAACCACGAACAAAAATAAAAGAAAAAAATATAAAAAAATGTATTTAGCGGCTTTGATTCTGCCTGCAATTCTGGCGATCGAGGCCGCTTTTTCTATTCTCTAGAGCAGTGGGAATTATTGAATTGCAATGGATTATTTAAAAATTAACAAGGGTCTGAACATATTGACTAATTCATTTACTGGTTCTATACTGGTATTATACATAATACCAGTACAATACCAGTTTAAGAATGTTAATATTAAAAAAATATAAATATTTTACTAAACTAAGGGGGTAATACAATGGAAAAAAGGAAGAAGATTTTATTCTTAGGACTTGATGCAGCCATGCCTGACCTAGTGAAAAAATTTGTTGAAGAGGGCAATATGCCAAACACAGCTAAGCTAATGGAGCAAGGCATATTTTCCAGATTGGAAACAGTTTTTCCGCCTCTTACTGCAGCAGCATGGACTGCTATTGTAAGTGGTGCCGGGGCAGGAACAAATGGAGTTCCAAGTTTGATGGTAAAGCATGCTGGTGAGGAATTAAACCATTGGCATACTTCCTTTGACAGAAATGAAGTGCTTTGTGAGACTCTTTGGGATGTTGGAAATAGAAGCGGGTTAAAATCAGCCTTAATCAATTGGCCGGTCACATTTCCTCTTGGAGGAATAGAGGAAAGTCAGGGAGTGCAGGTAGCAGGATCTTTGAATCCTCCCTTCAGATATTTCTATATGCCCCTTTGGGACGTAGCCTCCAGTGCTGTTTTCTCAAATAAGCTGCTTAATTGCAATCAGATTCCCGGAAGAGCGGTAAAGACTGTGACAAAAACAGCAGAGGGCTGGTCTAATCTTCCAAACAGTCATATGCCCGTTCTAGAGTTCGAAATAACAGTGCCGCCTACTTTTGTGGAAGGCTATAAAATGCAAGTTGCAATGTACGCCAGCACTGCAGAAGGCTATGACAGGATTTTGATTTCCGAAACAAAGGATGCAGGCAAAGCTGTTACAGATATTACCCTGGGAGATTACGGCCCATGGATTGTTAAGAGCTTTAAAGCAAGAGACGGAGTCAGAAATGGCTGTTTCCGCTTTCAGATATTTGAATTATCAAAAGATGGTAAGGATTTTAAATTATATCAATCAGCTATTAATACCGCAGAAAGCTATTCAGTACCAAGCAGCTTGACAGAAGAAGTCAAAAATGTTGCAGGAACCTTTATGGAGGTTGATGATCCCTGGGCGTTTATGGATGGCTGGATGCCTATAGACCTTTATATAGAGCAGCTTGGACTTCATGCTAACTGGTGGGGCAATGCAACAAGATATGTCCTTGCCAACAAAGAATGGGACTTGGGTTTCTCATGGGTAGGAACCATTGATCATATAGAGCACGTGCTTTATTCAGGAATTGTGCCTGGAGCAAGAGTATATGACCCTGACAAAGCTGAATGGTGTATGGACAAAATCAGAACTACTTATATGCAGGTAGATGACAATATAGGTAAAATCCTTGAGGTTGTAGATTTGGAAGAAACAGTTGTAGTTCTTATTTCTGACCATGGAATGACACATCTAGACTGGAGTCCATATGTAAAGGAACACTTATCAAGGAATGGCTTGTTGGACTATGTACTGGATTTATCCCATGACGATCCAAGTAATTTGAGCATCAATTGGGAAAATACAAAATGTCATCCGCTAGAGCCATGCCATGCGCACATATTTATTAACCTAAAAGGCAGAGATCCTCAGGGTATTATTGAACCAGAGGATTACGAAAAGGTTCAAGGGGAAATTATCAAGGCATTATTAAATATGAAGGATCCCGAAACTGGAGAAAGCATTGTTTCACTAGCTTTGAAAAAGAAAGAAGCTGGGACATTAGGCATTCAAGAAGGCCTGGGCTACGATAGAATCGGTGATGTTGTATATGCTTGGAAGCCTGGGTACATGTCTCACCCATTCATTTATAGAACCGAGGTTAAATATAGGGACGGATCTTCAAGATTTATCAAAAATCCTGAGCTTTATGAACCTGCGGCATTGTGTAAAAACTTTACAGGTGTTCATCTGGCATTGCCATCCTTGCACGATATGCATGCATTAATGATAATGGCAGGTCCCGGCATAACAAAATATGAACGAAAATATCCAGCAAAAATTATTGATATAGCTCCAACACTTTCAAAAATCGTAGGTATGGATGTACCAAAAGATGCAGAAGGAGGCGTGTTATTTGATATCATCGACCGAATTAAACAATAAAACTGAAACAGTAGGTATAGTCGGGATTGGGACAATGGGAAAATGCATGGTAGAGCGTTTAATAGCAAATGGCTTCAAGGTTGCGGCATATGATGCATTTCCGGCAGCTCAAGAATATGCAAGGGAAAAGGGCGCTATGGTTGTTTCAAGTCCGGCAGAGCTTGCACAGACAGCAAAGCTGATTATTATGTCACTGCCTGCAGCAAAGCAGGTTCTTGAGGTAGTCAGCGGAGAGAACGGCTTATTAGCAGCGTTGACAGAAGAACACGTGGTAGTAGATACAAGTACCGTGAGTCCTCAAACCTCCCAGCAGGGTGCAGAAATAGTTGGAGCAAAGGGGGCAAGTTATATAGATGCTCCAATACTTGGCCGACCAAGTGCAGCAGGAAATTGGCTGCTTCCATGCGGTGGTTCTGAGATAGCAATTGAAGCTGTAACTCCTGCATTACTAACCTTTGCAAAAAATGTGGTTAGAGTGGGTGAGAATGGTGCAGGGAATGCATTAAAGCTGCTGAACCAATTGATGTTCTCGGTTATTAACGGTGTAAGTGCTGAAGTTATGGCATTAACAGAAGTAGTAGGTATAGATAAAAAAGCGTTTTATGACGTAGTAGCAAACAGCGGAGCTGCAACAGTCAGCGGGTTGTTTAAAGAAACTGCCAGAAGGATTGTTTCAGAGGAATATGATAACCCAACCTTTACGGTAGAACTGCTTTGCAAGGATGCAGCCCTTGGAATCCAGATGACGAAGGATGCCGGTGTAACGCCGCTGATTGCAGGCTTTGTACAGATGATTAATGAAAATGCAAAAGGTAAAGGTCTTGCGAAACAAGATACCAGCGCTATTACAAAGGTTTTTTCAGAGCACTTTTCTAAAATTGACTAATTATTTATCCAAATATAAATAATATAGAAAAAACAATAAGGAGTGTCCGAACATGAAATTACAATTTGAGTATGGCCAAGGTTTTATGGGGGCCGATCTTCCTGACGAGACAACAGATGTCTTTGTTCCTGGAGTTGATTACTTGGATCCACCGCATATTCCCTTTGATAAATTAGTTGAGGAAACAAGAAAATCAATTTTGAATCCTATTGGAATGCCGCCAATTTCTGAAAGCGTAAAAAAGGGCGACAAGGTTACAATTGTATTTCCTGACAGAGTAAAAGGTGGCTTTCAGGCTACTTCGCACAGAAAGGTTTCTATTCCGATAATACTTGATGAGCTATACAAAGCCGGTGTTGAGAAAAAGGATATCAAGCTCATATGCAGCAATGGCTTACATAGAAAAAACACCGAGGCAGAAATTCGCAGCTTATTAGGGGATGCGGTATTTAATGCATTTTGGTATTCAAAGCAGATTGTAAACCATGACAGTGAGGATTATGATAATCTGATCGACCTGGGCTATGACGATGATAACAACAAAGTTATCATGAATAAAGAGGTTCATGATTCCGACTTTGCGGTATTGATCGGACACTCAATGGGCAACCCATACGGTGGTTATTCCGGAGGCTACAAGCATTGTGCAACAGGCATCACTCATTGGCGCAGCATAGGGGAGCATCACTGTCCTCATGTCATGCACAGAGAGGATTTTACACCCACTTCAACACATAGCATGATGAGAAGAAAGTTTGATCACATAGGCATGCATATGGAGAAATCCATGGGCAAAAAATTCTTTACCTGTGACGCAGTATTAGATACAAGCGCAAACCAGATTGCTGTAGTTTCAGGATATGCTCATGACATCCAGCCTATTTGCTGGGAGATTGCAGATAAGAGGACTTATGCAAAATGGGCTGACAAAAAGTATGATGTTATGGTATTTGGTATGCCTCAGGCCTTCCATTATGGAAATGGTATGGGAACAAACCCGATTCTTATGATGCAGGCTATATCAGCGCAGATACTTCGCCATAAGAGAGTCATGAAAGATAACTGTGTAATAATCTGTTCATCGATTTGCAATGGATATTGGCATGAAGAGGAGTTCCCCTCCTATGAAGAGACCTATAACATATTCCAGAAGAACTACAACAATGTTTTACCTGATGTAGAGAAGTATGGAGAATACATGTCTACCAGAAAAGAATACACAGACAAATACAGGTATAACTATGGATATCATCCATTCCATGCATTCTCAATGATTTCCTGCGGTCATATTGCAGAAATGAACACAGCTGCAATTTATATTGTTGGAGCTATTGAACCGGGTCTTGCAAGAGGAATGGGATTGAAGACAAGAGCAACCTTTGAGGAAGCCCTTAAGGATGCAAAGTCAAAATATGTTGGCGGTAACCCAAACATTCTCGCACTTCCCAGGACATTTACTACAGCTGCAATGCATATCTGCATGAAGGATGACAATATCTAGAGGGAAAGGTAAACCGAGGGAATTCTGAAGCGGAGATACACTCTAAGAGTTTAAAGTGCAGCTAATAAAGAGTATATGCAATTAATGTTCATTTTCGATTAGAGTGTACTCAGACTTCATGTTCTATAATGTGCATGAAAATGCACGAAAAAATAAGGGGAGGATTAATAAATGAGAAAAATGTTAAAATCAGTAGCCCTTGTATTATGTTTGGTATTAGTGGTTGGAACACTTGCAGCCTGTGGCGCTGCCCCAGGAAAAGCTGAACCCGCTCCAGCAGGTGAACCGGCAGCAGAGGCAAAATCAACTTTAGGGCTGGTTCCCTTTGAAGAAACACAGACACTTCGTATCGGTTTCTTCACTGGCTCTCCGCTATCATATCCATACTTGTTCGCGGATAAATTAGGTTATTTTAAAGAACTCAACATTGAAATCGAATATGTACCATTTACTAACGGTCCTGCTATGATGGAAGCAAACGCTGAGTGGGATATCGCAAGCTGCGGTCTTGGCGGCCTTGCTAATGGTATGAGAGGTTATGGAGTAAGAGTTATTGACATAAATGACTACGAAGAAAACCTTGCTCTGTTCGCAAGAGCTGACTCTGCTCTCGCAAAGGATCCAACAAACCCTGAAAACTGGAAGGGTACTGAATGGATTTATCCTAAAGGAACAACTGCTCAAGCAACACTTGTTAGCGCACTTAAAAAAGTAGGTCTATCCATCAATGATATCAAGTCAACCAACATGGACGTAGCAAACGCGCTTACAGGCTTCAAAGGCGGCACAGGAGATGGACTTGCTGTTTGGAATGCTATAGCATTTAACGCTGAAGACGCTGGTTATGTAAGAATCGGTGATGCAGGAACCCTCGGCTTCAAAGCTCCTTGCGGAACAGTTACAAAAACTGAAACTCTCGCAGAGAAAAAGAAACTCATTGAAACAGCTGTTGCTGTATTCCATTACACAGCAGAGTGGATCAATAAGAGCGAAGACAACAAGAAACAAGCAGCTGCATGGTACCTTGAAGACTGCCAGAACGAGGGTATCAAGGTTGATGAGAGTATAGCAAAACGTGTTATAGACTGGTACAGGGGACCATCAATGGCTAAGTACTTTGAACTATACACAGCTAAATCACCAGATGATGCAGGACTCTACACAAAGAGAGATCTTCTTCAGGCTGAAAAAGACATATTGGTAGGACTCGACTTCTTTATCTCCCAAGGAAATTACAAAGTTGAAGAGCGTACCAAATTCTTAGACGAGAACCTTATCGATCCGTCCGTTGCTCTTGGAGTAAAAGCAATGCTTGACGAGCTCAAGTTAGCATATTAATCTATAAATAGTGTATCTGCTCCCCCGCCTTGCGGGGCGGGGGAGTATTATAGCAATCATTCTATATAAATAAGGCAAAGGGTACTCATTTGTCATTTGAAAGTGAGGTTTTAAAGGTGGAACACAATTCGAACTCTAAACCTCTAAGCAACAGCGAACGCGTTGCACTAATTCAAAACCAGAGGAAGAGAACACAATATCAAGATGCAATGCTGTCAGTTGTGGGAATTTTAGGATTCCTGATGTTTTGGCAGGTAATATCTGCAACCGGAATAGTTGAAAGCAAATATCTGTCTACTCCCGTTCAGATTGCAAATCTGTTTATAGTGAAGCTTACCAATCCGGATCCGGATGGAGCAGTTATCGGAGTCAATATTTTATCAAGTCTTACAATTGCCTTGTCGGGCTTTGGTCTGGCAATAGTAATTGGAATTCCCCTGGGTCTTCTTATGGGCTGGTACAAAGGTTTTGACAGCTTTATGAAGCCACTGTTCGAAATAATAAGACCAATACCCCCTGTATCCTGGATTCCACTTACAATTGTATGGCTTGGAATAGGTCTTACAGCGAAAGCGATAATAGTATTTTTCGCAGCCTTTGTACCGTGCCTTATTAATTCGTATACCGGTATCAGGCAGACCAGTGAGGTACTGAAAAACGTTGCGAAAACCTGTGGAGCATCAAATTTTACAATATTTTGGAAAATTGGCATACCCTCAGCGATGACTTTAACCTTCGCCGGAATTAAGGTTGCTATAGGTAATGCATGGGCGACATTGGTTGCGGCAGAAATGCTTGCTGCGTCCAGCGGATTAGGCTACATGATTCTTATGGGCAGGCAGTTTGGGCGAGTTGATTTGGTCATCCTAGGCATAGTGGTTATTGGAGCAATTGGAACAATGATCACAATCCTTATAGGTATGCTTGAAAATAAAGTATTGGGGTGGAAGAAGCTATGAGTAAAAATAAAACCGCGAGCATGAGTGCGGCTGAAAGGAAAGATTTTTACCTTAGCCGACTCTACATGATATTACCAGTTATCTCTATTTCGATGCTAATTCTGTTATGGACAACGGTAGCACGCAACTCAGAGTTTCCTTCTCCAAAGGATACTGTGGATAGACTTATACTCTTGTTTGAAAAACCCATAAAGGGTAAAAATATCATCGGACATGTTTGGTCCAGCTTAATTCGAGTATTTGCCGCTTTGGGCTTTAACTGGACATTTGGTATTGCCTTCGGTATTCTCATCGGTTGGAACAAAAAATGCAAAGTTTTGTTTACACCCTTGTTTAATGCGTTTAGAGCAATTCCGCCACTTGCTTGGATTCCACTAATCACAATCTGGTTCGGAACCGGCGAGTTTCCAAAGATTCTGATTGTTATCTTCGGTTCCCTTGCTTCTATAGTAGTAAATACCCAAGCCGGTATGAGCAACGTAGAGAAGCTTTATCTTGATGTCGGTACTATCTTTAACGCAAATGGGAGGCAGAAACTGTTCCAGATCGCTATTCCATCCGCACTTGATGCAATCTTTGCAGGTATCAGAACATCTACAAGTGCTGCTTGGATGGTTGTGCTGGCAGCAGAAATGCTGGGTGCAAAATCAGGTGTTGGCTTCCTCATAACCAGAGGAATGGACTCAATGGATATGCCCCTGGTACTTATGTCGATGATTGCGATAGGTATTGTCGGAGCGTTACTTTCAATAATAACGCAATTTGCAGAAAGGTTGATGTGCCCATGGACAAGAAAAAGAGCAAATTAAAACTTGAAAATATATCCCAGAGCTATGTTGTAAATAATGAAGTGGTTGATGCTGTATCAGATGTTTCCTTTGAGGTCTATGACAATGAATTTTTGGTGCTTCTGGGCCCTGGCCATTGCGGTAAAAGCGTATTGCTCAACATAATCGGTGGCTTGGAAAAGGCTGCAGGCGGGAAGCTGTATCTTGACGGCGAGAAGCTGGAGGGCAGTGACAAAAGAATTAGTATGGTGTTCCAAAAGCTTGCTTTGATGCCTTGGAAGACTGTTATGGGCAATGTGGAATTTGGCCCGGAGATTGCCGGAGTTGATAAAGTGACCAGAAGGAAAACTGCACAGAAATATATTGACCTAGTCGGACTTACGGGTTTTGAAAAATCTTACCCCAATCAATTGTCCGGTGGTATGAAGCAAAGGGTTGGTATTGCCAGAGCATACGCAACAAACCCTGAAATTCTTCTGATGGATGAACCCTTTGGTCAATTGGATGCCCAAACCCGTTACGCCATGGAGGAAGAAATTCAGAGGATTTGGCAGCAGGAGAAGAGAACTATCATTTTCGTAACAAATAATATCGAAGAAGCGGTGTATCTTGGTGACAGAATTATACTCTTGAGCGAGTGCCCTGCAAATGTTAAGCAAATCTATGATATAGATCTGCCGAGACCACGTAATACCATAGATCCTGAATTCTTGAGGATTCGTAAGGAAGTGTCTGAAAATACGGATCTTGCACTATAGCAGAGGTGCTAAGTACTAAGATATAGCACTAAGAAAAGGAGATTATCATGAGTGAAGCCAAACAGGAATTTAAGGTTGAAGTCAAAAACCTAACGAAATATTTTGGTAACTTGCATGTGTTGGATAATATTAGTTTTAATATAAAAAAGGGTGAGTTCGTCTGTGTTGTAGGACCGACTGGATGCGGAAAGACAACATTTCTAAATCTGCTTACAAGAATCTACACACCGACAACGGGTGATTTATACATCGACGGGCAGCCTGCAGATCCAAAGAAGCATAATTTGGCATTTGTATTCCAAGAGCCTTCATCAGTTCCGTGGCTTACCGTTGAACAAAATCTTCGGTTTGGACTGGAAATCAAAAAACTGGATAAGAAAGAAATTGACGAAAGAGTAAATGATATTATATCATTGTTGGGATTAGAAAAATTCAGGGATTCATATCCGCACCAGTTATCCGTAAGTACGGCTCAAAGAATTATAATCGGGAGAGCCTTTGCCATGAATCCAGACCTGCTGCTAATGGATGAGCCTTATGGACAGATGGATGTCAAGCTGAGATTCTATCTGGAGGACGAGGTTATCCGCTTGTGGAAGAAGCTGGGGAGTACTGTTGTATTTATTACACATAACATTGAAGAGGCTGTTTATCTGGCTGAGAGAATACTGATACTGACAAATAAGCCAGCTACCATCAAAGAGGAAGTTATTGTTAATCTGCCGAGACCAAGGGATGTTGTTTCTCCTGAGTTTGTTGAGATCAGAAAGCATGTAACGGATCAAATAAAGTGGTGGTAAGGCAATAAATAGGAATTCCTTTATATGAGTCACAAGGGGTTACATGATCTGAGAGGGAAAAATCATGATTTACAATGGAATTGCAAAACCACTATATCTACAATTAAAGGCGCTGCTGGTGGAGCAAATTGAATCAGGTAAATATTCAGAAGGTCATGTTCTGCCCGGTGAGCGAACTTTAGCAGAAGAGTACAAGGTAAGTAGAGTAACAGTAAGGAAATGTATTGAGGTTATGGCTGAGGAAGGCTTTGTAACAAGGATTGAAGGAAAACAAACGGTTGTTAACAGAAGGAGAATCAATCACAGGCTGGGTGATTTGCTGGGAATAAGGGAAGAACTGCTTCAAATCAGCAAAGAAGTTAAGGTTGTGGAGTTGTACAAGGGTTACGAGCCTGTGCATTATGAGGTTAGAAGGTCTCTGAATTTAGGGGATTCCAACCAGGTATATGTATTCGTACGGCTATTTCTCGTTGATAACAAGCCGATGCTCATCAATTACTCATACATTTCTCCGGATAAAAGTAAATTAATTGATGTCACTGATTTAAGTAAAGTGGTGATATTTTCCCACCTGGAAAACTGCGGGTACAAGCTTACCTTCGCAGAACAGGAGATTAGCGTAGGTATCGGCGGTACTAATGAAGAGAAGTATTTAGATTATACTGCCGGCCTTCCGGTATTGATAAGAAAGAGAACCACCTACCTGGAAGGTGGCTATCCTATTCTTCATGACAAGTGTATTTATCGTGGGGATTCATATGGGTATAGTATCAAGCTGGCTCGACACAAAACTGGTATTTAATGCAAAATATAGAAACAGGCATTTATTTAAAGGCTATTGCACTTTTTTTCCATATTGTTGTAGAATTATAGTAGTCTATAAGTGAAAAGGGAGAAAGCCGATGATTTATCATGGAATTAATAAGCTTCTGTATCTTCAAGTTAGAGACATACTGGTTGAGCAGATTGAAAGTGGAAAGCTGGCTCCCGGAGATTCGCTGCCAGGAGAAAGAACGCTGGCGGAGATGTATGATGTGAGCCGGGTGACAATAAGAAAGTGCATCGGAAATATGGTTGAAGAAGGCTATTTGATTAGAAACAGAGGGAAAGAGACCATTGTTGCAAGCCGTAAAGTAAGTCATCGCTTAGGGGCCTTGTTAGGTGTCGCTGAGGAACTTATAGAGGGTGACAATGCAATCAAAACAAAGGTTCTCAAAAAAGGCTATGAAAAAATTACTTCTGAAATCAGAAAGCATTTGAATGTAGAGGTTGACTCTCCTATTTATGCATTTTCAAGATTGATATTAAAGGACAGTAAGCCTTTGATTATTAACTATTCCTATGTTCCGGACGATATTGGCAAACTGGTGGAGACCCTTGATCTGCATAATGATAAGGTCTTTGCTTATCTGGAAAACTGCGGATACAATGTAAGCTATGCGGAACAGGTAATAACAGCGGGTATATGCAACAAAAAAGAGGCAGAACTATTGGATTATAAGGTTGGAGCACCTGCTCTTGTTATAAAGAGAACAACATTTTTGGAAAACGGGTATCCGGTGCTTTACGAAAAATCAATTTATCGTGGAGACGAATACCAATACAGCATTAAGCTGCTGCGTAAGCAAAAATTAGAGAAATAATGAGACAGAGGGGGATAAGTGGTTGACCATTTTCTTAATCGCACTTATCAATGCATTCTCGGCATTTATACAAGCAGCAAGCGGATTGGGCTATGCAATTTTTGCAATGTTTTTTATGCCTATGATAATTCCATTTCAGCAATGCTCCGTTATCAGTGCAGCAGTTATTGTTGTAATTGGTATTCAAATGACTATTTCTCTACATTCTCATATTAAGCTCAAAAAGATCATAATTCCCATGACATTTTGCCTCATGACAACCTGGGTAGGTATTTATATTATTAGGGTGACAGATGCACATAAGATGAGAATAATCATGGGGATTTTTTTAATCCTGCTTACTATATATTTCTATATAACAAATAAATATAATATTAGAATGCGAGCAGGACTTGCTACTGATGTGACAATTGGTCTATTAACAGGACTGACGACCGGAATGTTTAATATTGTCGGACCCTTGCTGTCACTGTATTACTATGATAATTGCGAAGATAGTCTTGAATTCAAGGCAAATATTGAATTCAGCTTCTTAATTGCAGGTATTTATTCTTTGTGCTTAAACCTGTTATATGTGAAATTGGACCCATTTCTAATAAAAGCCATTGGATTTTCTGCAATAGGAACCATTCTTGCCGGAATAATGGGACTTCAACTTTTTAAGAAGATAGACAAGGCAAAGTTGAAATATGTTATTATTGGTGTACTGCCCATCATGGGACTGATATTGATTTTTAAATAGAAAAGATGATTAAACATAATAAAGAGCTTCTTAGTAGTTATAAAAGCAGCAGACTTATAGTAGAGGGTGAAAAATTATGCTCTTAAAAATTTTTGGTATATTCTTTAAATTGGGATTTATAGCCTTTGGGGGCGGGTACTCTATGATTTCTCTGGTAGAGAGAGAGGTAACAGACAAGCACCAAATCATAGATAAGGAACGCTTTTTTAATATTGTTTCTATAGCGGAAGGACTGCCGGGAGCCATTGGGTTGAATGTGGCTATTTTCATAGGGTATATTTCAAGGGGGATTCTTGGAGCTGTTACAGCAGCAGCAGGCAGCATACTACCCTCCCTGATTATTATAACAAGCATTATGGTGCTATTCGCAAACTTCAGCTCATTGCCAATTGTCCAAAGCGCTATGTATGGAATACGGCCTGTTGTGGTTGCCTTGATTGTTTACGCAGCTTATAAAATTGCCTTGCATGCATATAAAAGCAAGGGCTATGCTGTACTTACGATAGTTGGATTTTTATTGGCAATGTTTGCTAAAAACATACCACTTCCTATTATTATTATTGGAGGACTGGCTTGCGGTATTATTATTAATTATGTGCTGTCCAGGTTGGAAGTGGGTGATTCAAAATGAATGCAGCATTAGCTTTATTTTTTATATTTTTTAAGCTAGGCTTTTTTTTTTTTGTCT
>FWWL01000216.1_pt1 | contig 47672 bp, 37 predicted proteins | sample 2228331 | NCBI WGS metagenome assembly FWWL01 (sample SAMEA103939775, study PRJEB20133) | metagenome | reverse complement strand
GGTCGCTGCAGTGGCGTCCCCGTAGGGGGACGCCAGGCTATAAGCCCATCAGAGGCGATTTCAATCGCTATGAGTAGGCAGTTACAAATTTATCCTCTGCCTGTGCTCTGCACGTAGGGGATGCATTTCAGGTTTACGAATCATGGAGTGCCCCTCCTGCCCCTCCCCAGCCCTCCCCGTCAACGGGGAGGGGGTAGAAGTCCCCCCAATGTCGGGGGGGTTAGGGGGGCGGGGGCGGGAGTGGGTACAAGCCCCGCTCCGTCCGCGCGGGTGGGGCGGCTCGACACCGGTTGTCCGCCCCACCCGCCGACGGGAAACCCTACGAGCGGCGCCTATTATAACCTGTTCCCGTCTGCTTGACAATCCCGCATGATGCCTGCATACTGAAAAGAAGTTTTTTTCCGTTCGGGTAGGGGAGGTGAAGCATGATTGACGTGCAGGGGCCCTGGTTTAAGGATGAACATGGCCGCGTGTTGATCCTGCGCGGCGTGAATCTGGGGGGCAGTTCCAAGGTGCCGACTCGTCCCGATGGCGCCACGCATCGGCGCGAGGGCTTTTTTGATCATCGTAACGTCTCGTTTGTGGGGCGGCCTTTCTCCCTGGAGGAGGCGGACGAGCATTTCGCGCGGCTGAAGCGCTGGGGGTTTACGTTCCTGCGCTTCCTCGTGACCTGGGAGGCGATCGAACATGCCGGGCCAGGCCAGTACGATCAGGATTACCTGGATTACCTTTACGCGGTGGTGCGTAAAGCGGGCGAGCACGGCATCAGCCTGTTCATTGACCCCCATCAGGACGTGTGGAGCCGCTGGACGGGTGGGGACGGCGCGCCGGGGTGGACGCTGGAGGCGGTGGGCTTCGACCCCACGGGCTTTGCGGCGACGCAGGCCGCGCTGGTGCACGCGCTGCACGGGGACCCCTTCCCCACCATGATCTGGCCCACGAATTACGGGCGCCTGGCTGCGGCGACGATGTTTACGCTGTTTTTTGCTGGTTCGGTGTTTGCGCCGGCGTTGCGCGTGGATGGCGAACCGGTGCAGGTGTTTTTGCAGCGGCATTATCTTCAGGCGATCGCGCAGGTGGTGAAGCGCCTGCGCGGTCTGCCCCACGTGGTGGGATACGATACGCTGAATGAGCCATCGTCGGGCTACATTGGGTGGCCGGATGTGTGCGGACACGGCAAGGTGATGCTGCGCAAGGGCTTGATGCCGACGCCGCTGCAGGCCATGGCGCTGGGCGAGGGCATCCCGCAGGTGGTGGAGGAGTGGGGCACGGATCTGCGCGGCGAGCGGGTGATGGCGCGCGTGCGCGTGGATCCGCAGGGCGCGCGCGCCTGGCAGGCGGGGAACAGCTGCCTGTGGCGCGCCAACGGCGTCTGGGACGTGGATGACGCGGGACAGCCGCGCGCCTTGCGCCCTGAGCACTTCTGCCAGGTATCGGGACAACGGGTGGATTTTGTGCGCGATTTTTACCGTCCCTTTGCCGTGCGCTACGCGCAGATGGTGCGCCAGCTCGATGCGGATGCCTTGATTTTTCTGGAGGGCATTCCCAACGAGACGACGTTGACGTGGGACCTTTCGGATGCGGAGCGGGTGGTGAATGCGTCGCACTGGTATGACGGCTGGACTCTGTTCAGCAAAAGTTATTCTCCGTTGTGGTCGGTGGATGTGTTTGCGCGCAAGGTGCTGGTGGGCGAGCGACGCATCCGGGCGGCTTTCGCCGCGCAGGTGGCGGCGCTGGCGCGTACCTCGCGCGAGCAGATGGGCGATGTGCCGACGTTAGTGGGCGAGTTTGGGATCCCCTTCGATTTGAATCACCGCCGTGCTTACCGCACGGGGGATTACCGCGCGCAGGCAGGGGCGTTGGACCGCTCCTTCCGCGCGATGGAGGCCAATCTGGTGAGCGCTACGTTGTGGAATTACACCGCGGATAACACGCACGAGCGCGGCGACCAGTGGAACGGCGAGGACCTTTCGATTTTCAGCGTGGATGACCGTCGTGACCCGCGCGATCCGGACGCGGGCGGGCGGGCGCTGGAGGCGGCGGTGCGCCCTTATCCGCGCGCCGTGGCGGGGATCCCCCTGGCGTATGGGTACGATTACCGGCGGCGGCGCTTTGTGTTGCGCTTCCGGCATGATGCGGCGGTGACCGCGCCGACGGAGATTTTCGTCCCGTTGCGCCATTATCCGCGTGGGTGTCGCGTGGAGGTTTCGGACGGCACGTGGACGATGGACACGGCGGAGCAGCTTGTGGTGTACCGTCATACGCTGGATCAGGCTGAACATGAAGTGCGGATTGCTCCGCGCTGAGCATGCGTGAGGTGACCTCAGGAGGGGCTATGCAGGGGTTGGATGTACTGGTGTTGGGCAACAGCACGCTGGATGTGATTTTGTACCCGATTGATGAGGTGCCGCGGCATCGTTCGTTGTCATTTCAGCAGGCGGCGGTGAGCGCCGGCGGGTGCGCCTCCAATACGGCGGTGGGATTGGCGGCCCTGGGCCTGCGCACGGGGCTGGTCGGCTGCATCGGCACGGATGCGGCGGGGGATCTGGCGATGGCGACCTGGCAGCGCTTCGGCGTGGATACGCGCTTTGTGCAGCGCCTGCGCGAGGCGCCGACGGCGGTCAGTGTGGGGTTGGTGGATAGCGACGCGCAGCCGCGTTTTCTGCATACGCCGGCGGCCAACGCCTATCTCACGGTGGATCGTCTGAATGTGCCCGCCTGGCTGGCGACCGGCGCGCGCTGGTTGCATGTGGGCGGGTTTCTCATCACGCTGGGGTTGCTGGATGTGCGCGTCGCGGAGGTGCTGGCGCAGGTTAAGGCGGCGGGGTGGACGGTGTCGCTGGATATTATCCGCGCCCATCACGGGCGCCCGCTGGATCCCCTGTGGGCGGCTTTGCCCTATGTGGACGTGTTCTTCTGCAATCTGGAGGAGGCGCGCTGGCTCACAGAGGTGACGGATGTACAGGCCGCGGCTCAGGCTTTGCGCGCGCGGGGGGCGGGCAGCGTCGTCATCAAAACCGGCGCTGCCGGCTGCTGGCTGGAGACTGCTGCCGTATCGCAGGCTGTCGCCGGTGTGCCTGCGCAGGTGGTGGATACAACGGGGGCTGGCGATGCCTTCGACGCGGGGTTTATCGCCGCGCGCTTACGCGGCGCGAGCGAGCTGGAGGCCTGTGCTGTGGCGAACCGCGTCGGTGCGGGGACGACGGAGCGCGTCGGTGCCCTGGCCTTGTGGGAACAATCCGCCCAGGTTGCACAGTTGCGCGCTACAATTTTGGGCTATAATTTATAGTACACTGTGTAAGTTGACTGCGCCGGGGCGTATCGCTGAGCGCAGAGGGAGTTCGGCAAGGTTTACGACGGAGTGCACGGCGCACGCAGTGGGTTCACATGAACCGCCGAATCACCTCAAAACTTCGTAACCAAGTTGGAAACGTACGAGCTGGCCTGGGGGATGATGAGCAAGGATCCTATTGCCTACCATTGTGAGGATTGTCCGCCGGACTTGATGGCTGAATGTATGCGTCAGGCAGAGGCGTTGCGCGAACAACAACGCTCGCTCAAGGATGTGGACGTTGCGCCCTATTCCGACGAAACCATCTACGCGGTACGTCCGATCTGCCTGCGTCTGCAACAGGAGCAAGCCGGGAGACGGGGCTTGCGTGACCGTATGCGACGCGAACCGGAGGCAGCCCGTCCTATTCCGCCTCCTCCGCAAGCTGATGTGCCAGGCCCCGGCCCTGTGCCCTCCCCGCGTGCCGAAACGACCGCCCCATTGCCCGCCATCTTGTTTGTGCCGGATACGCGGCATCGCATCGCCCTTCCCAAAAACGGCAAGCTGGTGCTGGGACGGGCTGATTTGCCCAATCTCCTTTCGCCGGATGTGGACCTGACGTTTGACGATCGTTACGGGTCAGTGTCGCGCTATCACGCCAGCGTGTTGGTGCGGGAGGATGGGCATTACGTGCTTACCGATTTGGACAGTCAGCATGGGACATGGGTCAACGGGGTACGCATTGCGCCTCATCGGCCCACCAGAATTGTCATTGGGGATGAGATCCGTCTGGGCAGTTGTCTGCTGCTGATGGCCGAGGTGCCCGCTTCATGGCACGCGAAGCCGCGCAGCGGCACCCATCAGTACTTCCTGTACTCAACTTACACGGGGCATATTTTTGCGCTGCCCTGTGGGGGCGAGCTGCTCATTGGCCGGGTGGATACGCGGCGCGGGATTTATCCTGAGTTCGATCTGAGCCTGGAAGGTGAAGCTGCGTATGGCGTTTCGCGGCGGCATGCCCTCATCACGTGTGGGGAACAGGGCTTTTACATTACCGACTTGCAGAGTTCCAACGGCACCAAGATTGATGGCGTTCCGCTTGTGCCGCATCAACCGACGCTCGTGCAACCCGGTCAGCACATCTGGCTGGGCGGTCTGGTGCTCTGCCTGGACGTGATGGAATAAGAGCAGCGCTTGGGTAGAATCAATCCACATGTACGCTGCATCCAGGGGCGTGCATGTTTTAGTCCTTCAGCGGTTCAATCAAGAGGAGGGAGTATGACAGAGGCGTTGCGACTTTCGACAGGCGTTGCGGGTCTGGATGAAATCTTACAGGGTGGGGTTTTACCCCGTCACACGTATCTGGTGCGCGGGGGGCCCGGTACGGGTAAAACGACTTTAGGAGCGCATTTTTTGTGCGCCGGTGCAGCGCGCGGGGAGAAAGTGCTGTGGGTGACGCTGGGGGAAAGCGCGGAGCGGTTGCGCGAGCATGGCGAGCGTTTGGGCCTGGACTTGCGCGGTGTGAGCATCCTTGACCTCAGCCCTTCGCAGGGCTTCTTTACCGAGATCGGATCTTACGACATCTTCTCCCCTTCCGAAGTGGAACGCGCGCCCATGACGCGGCGTATCGTCGAGACGGTGCAGCAGTTGCGCCCGACGCGCGTTTTCATTGACTCCATGACGCAGCTTCGTTATCTGGCGGTGGATAACTTCCAGTATCGCAAGCAAGTGCTGGCCTTTTTGCGCTTTCTCACCGAAGAGGGGGCGACGGTGCTCTTTACCTCCGAGGGCAGCGCGGAAGCGCCGGATGCCGATTTGCAGTTCCTGAGCGATGGCATCATCAATCTTGAGCAGCAGGAAGGCCTGCGCATTCTGCGGGTGTCCAAATTCCGCGGCTCGGATTTTGTGGGGGGCTGGCACAGTTACCGCCTGGACGAGCATGGCCTGGAGGTGTTCCCGCGCCTGCAGTTGCCGGAACGAACAGAAGCCCTTGTCCTTGAGGCGATCTCCTCCGGAGTCCCAGAGCTTGATGAGCTTCTTCACGGTGGCCTGGAGCGCGGCACGGTAACGCTTGTGACCGGGCCTACCGGATCCGGCAAGACGACCCTGGGCCTGCTTTTCATGAAAGAGGCGGCAGGACGTGGCGAGCGCTCGGTGATTTACGCCTTTGAGGAAAGCAAAGAAGCTCTGCTGGCGCGCTCTAAGGCCATTAACATCCCGGTGTATGCGATGGTACAAAACGGCTTGTTGGAGGTAATCCCCATCGAGCCTTTGCACTACACCCCGGATGAATTTGCGCGTCTGGTGCAGCGCGATGTGGTGGAGCGGCAGACCAGGATCGTCATGCTCGACAGCATTGCCGGTTATCGCCTTTCGATGCGCGGACAGGACCTGGTCCAGCACCTGCATGCGCTGTGTCACTACCTGAACGCGATGAATGTCACCACGTTGTTGATCAACGAAGTGGAACGCATCACGGGGGAGTTCCAGGCCACTGAGCTGGGCATCAGTTACCTGGCTGACAACATCGTTTTCCTGCGCTATCTGGAACTGGACGGCGAACTACGTAAGGCCATCGGCGTGTTGAAGAAGCGCCTGAGTGATTTTGAGAAGACCTTGCGTGAGTACGAGATCACCCGTTATGGGGTGAAGGTGGGGAAGCCCTTGACGCATTTGCGCGGTCTGTTGAGTGGGTCACCGACGTGGACTGAGGTGAAGGGGGAGCGTTGACATGGCCGCCACCGTGCTGGTCGTCGCTAAGCAGGTCCGCAACGGGGCTTTGTTGCGCGAGCTGCTGGCACAGGTTGGTTATCAGGTGATCCTTGTGTCATCCTGGGAAGCATGGCAAAGCGCCCTGCTGCAGGCGCGCGTGAACCTGGCGCTGGTTGATGTCACAGGGCTGGGACGTGAGCTGGAACGAGGCTATGCGCTCTTGCGTGAAGCCGGGGTGCCTTTCCTGGTGGTTGTGCCCCGGTGGAGCGCGCAGGTCGAGGCGTTAGCCTTGCATCATGGGGCGCGCGGCGTGCTGGTCAAGCCTCTGGATACGGCGCGGCTTCTAAGGCTACTGCAGAGCTTGCTCCCGTCTGCCGCCCCGGCATCAGTGCAGGATGGTCATGCCAATTCCGAAGGCGTAGCTTTACTTGATGGGAGGCGACGGATGGAGCGCGTAGCCGTTTTGCTGGAGTCTTCAGAGAATGCGCGCCTGTTGCGCGAGTGGTTGGAGCCGCGCTTTGAGGTGGTGAGCGGCTTTCCTGATGAGGTGTTAGCGGCAGCACGTTTTGATGTAGGTCTGCTGGACACGCGCACGCTGATGCAATATGCAGAGCGCATTCAAGAGCTACGCCATCAGGTCGCCCCCCTTTTCCTGCCCTTCGTGTTGCTCACCCCGCGCCACGATTTGCAGGTGGCGGCACATCACCTCTGGCAGACGATAGACGATCTGATTCTGACGCCCGTGGAAAAGGTGGAGCTCCAGGCCCGCGTCGAGATTGCTTTGCGCGCGCGGCGCTTTTCTATGGAGTTACATTGTCGCTATCGGCGTCTGTTTGAACACGTACCGATCGGTCTGTACCGTGCTGATGCGGAGGGGCGCCTTCTGGATGCCAATCCTACCATGCGGGCCATGCTCCGTCTGGCGCCCGATCAGGCGTTGGAGGCGCTGCCACCAGCTTCCTGGTTCGCCGATCCCGCCGATTTTGCGGGCTTGCTTAAGGACCTGGACACAGTGCCTTATGTTCAGGGGCGGGAAATTCGTTTGCGTGCGTTGGATGGCGAGTTGTTTTGGGGGCGTGTTGCTTTGCAGGCCCTGCGTGACAGTACCGGCCACCTGGTATCGCTGGAGGGGGCCATTGAAAATGCAGATGAGGTGATCCGTGCCCGCGAGGAGCGAGAAAGGTGGTTACAGATCATGGCCGATGAATCCCGACGTATCCAACAAATCCTGGCTACCGTGCCGGAGGGCGTGCTGCTGTTTGAGCAAAACGGCACTATTCTCTTGACCAATGCGCAGGCGCGTGCAATGCTTCCAGAGCTGGCCGGCATCCAGGGGAACGTGGGGGATGTCTTGGATCGCCTGGGTGATCATACCTTGAGCGACATCCTGACGTCCCCGCCGCTGCGCGGCCTGTGGCACGAGGTCAAATGTGGCAGCAAGGTTTACGAGATGCTGGCGCGTCCGGTTGAGGGACTTGAGGAAAGCGATGCCCAATGGGTCCTGGTCATCAAGGATGTGACGCAGGAGAGTGAGATCCGCCAGCGCATTCAGCAACAGGAGCGGCTGGCGGCGGTCGGGCAATTGGCGGCGGGCATTGCCCATGACTTCAACAACATCATGGCGGTGATCACGCTTTACGCTCAAATGTTGGAACGCTCGCCCAATCTGGAGCCGCGCCAACGCGAAAATGTGATTACCATCGCTAATCAGGCTGGCCACGCCACGCGCCTGATCCAGCAAATTCTGGATTTCAGCCGGCGCAGCATCCTGGAGCGGCGTCCTTTTGACCTTTTGCCTTTCCTCAAGGAGCAGGTCAAACTGCTGAAACGCACGCTCCCCGAAACGATCCAGATTGTTTTGGATTTTCGAGATGAAGAGTATCGCATCAATGGTGATCCCACGTCCCTGCAGCAGATGATCATGAATCTGGCCGTCAATGCGCGCGATGCCATGCCAGAAGGGGGGACCCTCCTGCTCAAGGTGGAAAAAATCGTGGTGAAAAAAGGCGAGGCCCCCGACTTGAAAGATTTCCCGGAAATCGGCGTTGGGGAGTGGATACGCCTCACGGTGCGCGACACGGGGACAGGGATCGCACCGGAGGTGCTGCCGCATATTTTCGAGCCGTTCTTCACCACCAAGCCAGCGGGCAAGGGCAGTGGCCTGGGTCTGGCCCAGGTCCATGGCATCGTAGCTCAGCATGATGGGCATATCACGTTGGAGACAGAACCGGGTAAAGGTACCGCGTTTTATATCTACTTCCCCGCGCTTGACATTAGCCCGGTGGTGAATCACGCGGAACTGACGGAACTCCACACCGGCCATGGCGAATGGATTTTGCTGGTGGAAGATAATGAGGTCGTGCGCACAGCTTTGACCTGCACCCTGGAACAGCTCAATTATCAGGTCATGTCCGCGGTGGAGGGTGAAGCCGCCTTGCGCATATTGGCCGACCATGACGCTCACATTTCGCTGCTGATTACGGATGTAGTCATGCCGGGTATGGGAGGTGTGGCGCTGGTACGTCACTTACGGAAACGGGGGTGGCGCAAACCTATCGTGATGCTCACAGGTCACGCTATGGATGAAAATTTGGAGGCATTGCGCCGTGAGGGGTTGATTGAAAACTGTTTGACCAAACCGGTGGTATTGCAGGAGCTGGCAGATGTGTTGAGCGCTTTGCTTTGAGCGTGAGGCGCTGTCATCTATCAGGGGGCGTGAAGGCCTGCGGGCCTGCGCGCCCCTTTTCATTTTACGGACTGGGCTGCTCTGCGGAGCGGAACCCCTCATGCACTGAGCGTTACTTTTAGTCATTCTCCGTTTTTGTGTTACAATACCCTTCATACCATAGAAAACTTCCCTTGGGGGAGCACAATGTCAGGCTTAATCAACAATCGCTATCGTATCATCCGCGAGTTGGGGCACGGCGGGATGGGGACAGTGTACCTGATCGAGGATACGCTGAACGCCGATCAGGTCATCACGCTCAAAAAAATCCGCCGCGACTTGCTGGATGAACGCGCCTTGACCCAGTTCCGTTACGAGTTCGCGGCTCTGGCACAGTTGCGTCACCCTAATCTGGTGAGCGTTTACGATTTTGGCCTCATCGAGGAGACGCAGGAATACTTCTTCACCATGGAGTATGTCCCCGGTGAAGACCTGGTCGCTTACGCGCACCGCCGACGCCAGGAAGCACCAGGGGATTACGACTGGATTTACGACATCACGGTGCAGGTCTGCCGCGCCCTGCAATACATCCATTCGCGTGGCCTGATCCATTACGATATTAAACCTCGTAACATTTTCGTCATGCCCGATGGCACGGTCAAGCTGATGGATTTTGGCCTGATCGGACGGGCACGGGCGGAAGGCCCGCTCAAGCTGCGCGGCACGCCGGATTACGTGGCGCCGGAGCTGGTGCGTGGCGATGCCGTGGATCACCGCGCCGATCTCTATTCGTTAGGCATCACACTTTACGAGGTTGTGACCGGCAAATTGCCTTTCCAGGGCGACAGCACCATGACCATCCTGCGCCAGCACGTGGAGGCGGAGCCAGATGTGCCCCGTCACTTCGGCGGCGATGTGCCCGAAGCCCTGAAAACCATCATCCTCAAGCTGCTCGCCAAAGACCCGGTGAATCGCTACAGCAGCGCCAACGAGATCATCCGCGCCATCAACACGCTGGCCCAGCGCGATTATCCCGTCGAAACGCGCGAAACACGCCTGGGCTACATTCAGAGCGGGAGCTTCATCGGGCGTGAGTTCGAGCTGGCCCGCCTGCAAGGCGTGTTGATGCGTACCCTGCAGGGACAGGGGCGCCTCGTCCTCATTGGTGGACCGGCGGGCATCGGCAAGAGCCGCCTGGTGCGCGAACTGCGCTTGCGGGCGCAGTTGCAGCGCGTCTTTGTGGCAGAAGGGGCGGCAGAAGAGCATGCGCGCGCTCCTTATCACCCCTGGATTAACACCCTGCGTCAGCTCATCGTCTTCCAGCAGGGGCGCGACCCTGAACTGGTACGGGGTCATGCTCCGGCTCTGTTGCAGCTCATGCCCGCCTTGCGTGATGTCCTGCCGACGGGCCAGGATGTACCTGCAGTAGGTGATCGCAGCAGCCTGATGCAGGCCGTGGCGCGTTTTATTACCGCCACCAGGCACCCCGTGCTGCTCATCCTGGAAGACATGCATTACGGCGATGTCGAAAGTGTTGAGCTGCTGCGCATGGTAGGCGAGCAGGCCGTGGAAAATTCTGTGATGGTGTGTGCGCTCTTCCGCGATGAGGAAGTGGGCGAAGGGCATCCTCTGCGCAGCCTCACACAACAGGCGCGCTTGATCAGTCGCCGCCGTGAGTCGCGTCACAGCAGCACGCCGTCCTCGGTGCTGGGAGAACAACATTGGGACTGGTTGCGCCTCGATGCGCTGGACAATGAAGCGACCGCTGATCTCATCCGTTCCATGCTGGGGGTGCGCGAGTTACCGGCGGGTCTGCTCGAACGCATCCTGTTGGAGGCAGGAGGAAATCCTCTTTTCATCGAGAGTCTCATGCACAGCCTGGTGGATGAGGACCTGCTTTTCTACGATGGTTCGGCCTGGCGTGTGCGTCTGGAGCAATTCACCACCACGCCGACCAGCATTCAGGAAGTAGTCGCACGGCGCCTGCAACGCCTGGATGCAGAAACGCTCGATCTCTTACAATGGGCGGCGGTGATGGGGCTGTGGATTGATCTGGAGCACCTCAGCGCGGCGACGGGGCTCGCGCCAGACAAAGTCTTCATGCTGATCGCCCAGGCAACCCATCAGCATATCCTGGTAAGTGACGAACAGGCCGGCGTGACCGTGTACCGCTTCACCACCGACCAGATGCGTAACGCGATGTACGAGCGCCTGCCGGAAGAAGAGCGCCGCCGTCGTCATCGGCGCATGGCCGAAGCTTTACGGGATGCCCATCCGGTGGCCGAGGTGGCCGAGTTGCTGGTCTGGCATTACGAACGGGCCGGCGATCGTGAAGCCGTACTCGCTTACGCCCATCTGGCGGCGGATAAGGCGCGCCAGGTGTACGCGAACCAGTCGGCAGTGGATTTTTACACGCGTGCCCTGGCTGCGCTGCCGGAGGACCATGACCTGCGCCTGGAATACACCCTGCGTGCAGGGCGCGAGGACTGCTACCGCCTCATGGGCTTGCGCCAGGAACAACAGGCCGATCTGCAGGTCATGGCGTACCTGGCCGAACAGTTGGGGGATGCGCGCCTCAAGGTCGAGGTGGCGACGCGGCATGTGGCTCTGGCCAATGAGCTGGGCAACCTGGTGGAGGCGCGCCAGGCCGCTCTGGAAGCGCTGGAACTTTCTCGTCAGATGGGCGAGAAACAACTGGAAGCCTCCAGCCTGGTGGCGCTGGGCGACGCCGCCTTCTCGCTGGGCGAACATCAGCAGGCGCAGGCTTACCTGGAACAGGCACTGGTGCTATATCAAACTGAGGTGGAAGATAAGTCACGCCAGGCGCGGGCGCTGCTCCACCTGGGCAACATTCACCGTCGTGCCGGGCGCCTGGCGGAAGCGGGCGCCATGATCCGCGAGGCGCTGGCGCTTTTTCGGGAGATTGGGGATCGGCAGGGCGAAAGTGACGCTTACAACGCGCTGGGCATTCTCTCTTCAGACTATGCCGAGCAGCGCTTCTATTACGAACACTCCCTAGCCATTTCGCGCGCTATCGGCAATCGCAGTGGCATGGCGCGCACGTATAACAACCTGGGCCTGATTTACGCCGGCCTGGGTCTGTACACCCGTGCCCGCGAGTATCTGGAGCAGGCGGTGCAGATCCAACGCGACTTACGCGCGCGCGCAAGTCTGACTTACACGTTGGAGAGCCTGGGGCGCGTGTATCTGGACACCGGCGATTATCTTCAGGCACAGCAGGTGTTTGAAGAGGGCCGTGCCCTGGCCATGGATGTGGGGGACCGCTGGACCGAATCCATCTACTGGATGGGGTTGGGGCGCGTAGCGCTCATGCGCGGCCATCTGGCGAACGCGCGCGAGATGCTGCGCGAGGCCTGCGCTATGCAACGCGAGATCGGCACTTTGGGGTATCTTGCTGCTTCTATGGCCTGGCTGGCCAGGGTGTACCTGGAGCAGGGGGACTGGCATCTGGCCGAACAGACCAGTCGTGAGGCCTGTGCCCTGCTGGAGCAAGCGGGGGATGCGGGGGACTTCCCATCGCAGGATATCTGGTGGATTCGCTATCAGGTGTTGAAGCGCGCGCCGGAGCGTACCCCCGATGAGCCGCTTGACGATGAGGCCTGGTCGGCCCTGGATCGCGCTCGCGAACTGATGTTTGCTGGGGTGGCTACCCTGAGCGACGAGGGCTTGCGGCGTAACTATTTCAACAAAGTCGCCACCAACCGCGACATCCTCATCGAGTGGACGCGCCAGCACAGTAAGCGGCGGGAGGAAGTGGGAGAAGCGGCGGCGCCGGAACCGGCTGCCGGCGCGGAACTCGAACCCGCGAGCGCCATGACGAGCGCCGATCGTTTGCAAGAGCGCTTGCGTCGCGTGCTCGACATCAGCATCCAGATGAACGAGACGCACGACGCGGAAGCTTTGTTGAATTACATCATGGATCAGGTCATCGAGTTGAGCGGTGCGGAGCGCGGCTTCCTGGTGCTGCTGGATCAGGATGGGCGCATGAACTTTCGTGTGGCGCGGGGCATTTCCATCGAGGAGATCCAAAATGGCAGTGCGCAGATCAGTTACTCCGTGCTGGGCACGGTTACCCAATCCCGCATGCCCGTATTGATTCAGGACACGCTTACAGATGAACGTTTCAGCCAGCAAAGCAGTGTTCTGCAGCTCAATTTGCGTTCCGTGTTGTGCGTGCCCTTCCTCTCCGGTTCGGAGCTGGTGGGCCTGATCTACGCCGATAACCGCTCCATCAGCGGGCGTTTCTCGCAAGCGGATGTGGATTTGTTGATGATCTTCGCTAATCAGGCGGCGACGGCCATCGAGAACGCACGCCTGTATGAGGCGACCTTGCGCGCGAATCGCGAATTAGAAGCCTGGGCGCGGACGCTGGAGGAGCGCGTTGCGGAGCGTACCGCTGAATTGCGCGCCGTCAATCAGGCGCTGGTACGCCGCGCGGCGCAATTGGAGATCGCCGGCCAGGTCGGACGCCAGGTTACCTCCATCCTTGACCCGGAGCAACTGCTCCCACAGGTGGTGCAGCTCATTAAGGACCGTTTTGGTTATTACTTTGTGGGCGTGTGGGTGTTGAATGAACGCGCGGGGCGCATCAGCCTGGCAGCCGGGACGGGTGAGGTCGCAACTGCTCTGCAGCGACGCGGCTTCAGCCTGGCGTTGGATGCGACCAGCCTGGTGGCGGGGGTGTGTCGTACGGGCTTGCCGCGCGTGGCCAACGACGTGCGCCAGGCCAGTGATTTCTTGATGCTGCAGGAGTTGCCTGCCGCGCGTGCCGAACTGGTCCTGCCGCTACGCTTTGGCCGTCAGATTTTAGGGGCGCTCGATATCATGAGTGAGCAGTTCAACGGCTTTGGTCCGGAAGATCAGATCGTGTACCAGATCATGGCGGATCAGATCGCCGTGGCGATGCGCAATGCAGAACTGTATCGCAATGAGCAGCAGCGGCGGCGTCTGGCCGAGTCTATGGAGCGAGCCGGACGGGTGCTTTCCAGTAGTCTCGATTTGCGCGCGGTGCCGGGCCGCATTTTAGAGCAGTTGGCCGAGGTGGTGCCCTATGGTCGCGGTGCGCTCTTCCTGCGGGAGGGTGACGCCTTGACGCTTATCGCTCAACGCGGTTTCCCAGATGATGCCCGGGTGGAGTCTCTGGTAGTTCGCCTGCGCGCCGGTGATGTGTTCTCGCGCATGGTGGAAAAGCGCGATTTTGTGCGTGTGGACGATGTGCGCCGCGATCCCGGCTGGCAGCAGGTGGAATGGTTGCCTGTTCATGCCTCGTTCCTCGGCATCCCACTCATTGCGCAGGATAAGGTGATTGGCATGATTTCGCTCACTCGTGAAGGCGTAGCCGCTTTCACGGACGAAGATGCTACGTTGGCCAGCGCCTTTGCCGGACAGGCTTCCATTGCTCTTGAAAACGCGCGCCTGTACAACGAAATCACCCGTCTCAATGAACATCTGGAGCAAAAGGTACGCGAGCGTACGGAGGAGTTGAACCGCGCTTACCAGGCCCTGGAGCGCCTGGACCGGACGAAGTCGGACTTCATCAACGTGGCGGCGCACGAACTGCGTACCCCGCTGACGGTGATCAAAGGGTATGCGCAGGTGCTTAACGCAGGCGCGGATCCCAATTCCTCCCAGAAGACCCTGGTGGACGGCATCCAGCGTGGCGTGGAACGCCTGCATGAGATTGTGAACAGTATGCTTGACGTGGCCAAGATCAGCACCGAGCAGTTGTCCCTGTATCGGCAGCCGGTCAAGTTGGCCCATGTGATTGAGAATGTGGCGTTGCACTTCCGCGAGGCGCTGGAGGAACGCCACCTCACCTTGACGCTGGAGGGCCTTGACGCTTTGCCCATCGTCTACTGCGATCCTGACATGATGTACAAGGTGTTCTATCACCTCGTGGTCAATGCCATCAAGTACACGCCGGATGGCGGACGGATCACGATCACGGGGACACATCTGGCGGATGCGGATCCGGAGGTGGTGCAGCTTGTGGTGGCGGATACGGGTATCGGCATCGCCAAAGAGCATCAGGACCTGATTTTTGAGCGTTTCTATCAGACAGGGGAGGTGTCGTTCCACTCGTCGGGCAAGACCAAGTTTAAAGGTGGCGGGCCGGGGCTGGGGTTGGCCATTGCCAAGGGCGCGGTGCTGGCGCATCAGGGACGCATCTGGGTCGAAAGCGCGGGCTGCGATGAGCGGACCTGCCCTGGGAGCCGTTTCTACGTCCAGATACCGGTTGGCAAAAAGTAGGAGCCTGGACACAAGGGCACTCCGCCGTGGGTGTCCTTGTGCTTTTAACGGGGGGATGAACCATGACAAAGCGCGTGTCGGCTACAATCGAACTATTGCTGGAACGCATGCGCGTTACGGGCAAGAGCGAGGAGGAATGTACTCTGGTACAGCGGGCTTACGAGTACGCTGTCCAGATGCATGAAGATCAGACACGCGTCTCTGGCGAGCCGTATATCACCCACTGCCTGGAAGTGGCGTTTTTGCTGGCGGATCTGGCCCTGCCGCAGATCGGGGGCGGCGTCATCGCTGCGGCTTTGCTCCATGATGTGCTGGAGGACTGCGAGGATAAAGGGGCCACCCTGGAAACCCTGGCCGAGCGCTTTGGTCCCCATGTGGCCGGCTGGGTCAATGGTGTGACCAAGCTCAAGGAGATTGACCGGCAAAGTGGCCTCATTGTGGATCATGTTGTGCCGGTACGGGATCAGCATCCCCTGGGCGGCCATGAGCGCGATGCGCAGGAACAGGAGAGCCTGCGCAAGCTCTTGATTGCTATGGCTGACGATCCGCGGGTGATTTACATTAAGCTGGCGGATCGTTTGCACAACATGCGGACCCTGAGCAGCATGCGCCCGGAACAGCAGAAACGCACGGCGCGTGAGACCCTCGAAATTTTTGCACCCCTGGCCAACCGCATCGGTATCTGGGCCTGGAAAGCGGAGTTGGAGGACCTGGCTTTACGCTATCTGGAACCGGACGTTTACTATGCCATTGTGTCCAGGTTGGACGCGCGGCGTGAGGAACGTGAGGCGCGCGTCCAGCGCTACCGCGATAAGCTGGCCGCTTTGTTGCGTCAGGAAGGCATCCAGCATTTTGACATTCAGGCCCGCGCCAAGCACATTTACAGCATCTACCGCAAAATGGAGCGCAAACAGATTGATGTTAACCAAGTCCACGACCGCGAGGCTTTGCGCGTGCTGGTGGATTCGGTCAACGAGTGTTACATCGTGTTGGGGCTTGTCCATCGCACCTGGCCTCCCGTCCCCGGCGAGATGGATGACTATATCGCCAATGCCAAGCCGAACAAGTACCAGAGTTTGCACACCGCGGTGTTTGGCGATGACGGGGAAACCATCGAGATCCAGATCCGCACGTATGAGATGCACGAGGTGGCGGAAAAGGGGGTGGCCGCGCACTGGCGTTACAAAGAAGATGGCGTCACGCTGGATGATTCGATGGTGTCCTGGATTAACTGGATGCGCGAATCGGCGGAGGCGTTGAAGGACGAGAGCAGCGCCGTGTTTGTGGATTCGATGCGTAAGGAGCTGCTCTCGGATTCGGTGATTGTCTTCACACCGGATGGAAAGGTGATCGAGCTACCCTACGGTGCGACACCGGTGGATTTTGCCTACCGCATCCACACCGAGGTTGGCCATTCCTGCCGTGGCGCCATCGTGTACAACCGCGAGCATCGTTCGGGGACGCTGGTGCCGCTCAACTACAAGCTCCAAACCGGGGATATTGTCAAGATTTTGCGCGGGCGTCAGGGGCCGAGCCGCGACTGGCTGAATGAGGAACTGGGCTATGTCAAGTCACCGCGGGCCAAACAGAAGATTCGCCAGTGGTTCCGCAAGCTCGACCGCGAAGAAAATATTGCCATGGGGCGTGCTGCCTGGGAACGCACTCTTAAACAGTTGCGTTTGAAGTTTGACGTGGCCAAAGCGATCGAGTTACTGCGTGAGCGCGGGGAACGTTACGCGGATGAAGAAGATTTCTTTGAGGCCCTGGGCATTGGGGAATTGTCTATCATCCACGTCATGAACCGCATCGAACAGTACCTCAGGGAGCAAGAGGAAAATAAGCCTGAGGCGTTGGAAGAGACTGTTGTTATTGAAGAATCCAAAGCTGCACCCACTAAGATGGTGGCGCTTGACATTATGCAAAGCGGGGACCTGCTTTCCCGGCGGGCGGGCTGTTGTAATCCTCTTCCCGGCCAGGCGATTCGGGGGTACATTACCCGTGGGCGCGGCGTCTCCATCCATGCGGTGGATTGCAAAACCTTGCAGCATCTCATGCGGGAAGAACCGGAGCGCATCGTGGAAGTCACCTGGGGGCGGGTGGAAAAGCTTCCGGTCCAACTGGTTATCGTCAGCCGCGACCGGCACAGCATGCTGTACGATATCTCCAGCGTCTTTGTGAACGAAAAGGTGAACATTTCCGGCATCAAAACGGGCAAAAAAGACCGCTACAATTTCATCCCGATTTATGTGTATTTTGAGATTGACGATCTGGCGCACCTCACGCGCCTGATGGAAAAATTAGAGGCAATTCGCGACGTGATCCGGGTGGAACGCATCGGCTAACGCCACGACACATCCCACAACTTCAGGAGGTTCTCGTTATGCTTTCCCCTTCTATAACCGCCCTTCTCACCGGCCTTATGGCCATCATCGCCGCAATGTACGCTTCGGTAGGGCAGGCGGGGGCTTCGGGCTATCTGGCCGCCATGGCCTTGTGTGGCGTGCCTTCCAACATGATGCGCACAACTGCGCTGGTGCTCAACTTGCTGGTTTCCGGGATGGGAACTTATCGCTATGCGCGCGCCGGCCTGTTCCGCTGGGAGCTTTTCTGGCCTTTCATCCTGACCTCGATTCCCATGTCGTTCCTGGGCGGGCGCCTTTTACTCGATCCGCGCATTTATCGCCCGTTAGTGGGGGGAGTTTTGTTTTACGCGGCCTACCGTCTGGTATGGACGACTTTACCTGGCAAACAAGCTCAGTATGATGAAGTCAGGCCTTTGCCCTTGACGCAGGCCCTGATCTGGGGCGGTGTACTGGGTTTTGTGGCCGGTATTACCGGTATTGGCGGTGGGATTTTCCTCAGCCCGCTTCTTCACCTCAAGCGCTGGGCGGCACCGCGTCAGGTCTCGGCCCTCTCTTCGGCCTTCATTCTGGTCAATTCAACATCTGGTTTGCTGGGTCAGCTCTCCCATGCGCCACAATTCCCGGTTGCCCTGCCTCTCTGGGCGCTGGCAGTGGTGGTGGGGGGGTATATAGGTGCCGGTTATGGCGCAAAGATGCTGCCTCACCTTGCGCTCAAACGTCTGCTGGCCGGCATCCTTGTTTTTTCCGCCTTGCGGATCATCCTAACGTAAAACGTCGGGGTGTGAACCCCGCTCCGGCGGGCAAAGCAAGACGCCCCTCGAAAGAGGGGCGTCTTTGAATGTATCCGCTCTTTGCCTTAAGGCGTGGTAGGAACCAGTTCCTGCCAGACTTCGAACAACTCGCTGCGTTCCGTGCGTGCCTGTTGCAGCCACTCGTTGTAACGCGCGTCAATTTTGCTCTGCAGCACGCTATCGCTCAATTCGCGTTCCTCATGCCCGTTGATGTAGAACAGCACGTACCCGCCGCCGGAAGTCGGTTGCGGTTTGGACATTTTGTTAACTGGCGTGTTGAAGATGACCTTTTCCAGGTCAGCGCCGAACTGCCCGCTGTAGAAACCGATCGGCTGCCATTCCGACATAGCGAAGGCGTAGGTCTCGTCTTTCCCATCGTCTTCCAGGGCTTTCATCAGGTCCTCGACACTCTCGCCCTTCTGGAAGCGGTCGTACAGCTCGTTGCCGCTCGCCTCATCTGGCACGAAGAAGAAAGTGACCAGCACCTGATCGGCGGTCTTTTCCAGCTCTGCCCCCAGCGCCTCTTTGATCTTGTCACGCAGCAATTCGGCCTTGACCATGGCGCGGAAGTCGTTCTCGGTGAGCTTGCTCACGTCCAGCCAGTCCTGTTTGAAGTTCTTGTACACCTCGTTGAACTCAGCTTCGCTGCTCAGCACGCCGCTGGGCAGATTGGTGGTGTCGGTGTAGACGGCCGTGCGATCGTAACCCATCATCTGCTCAATCGCCGTCTGCACCTCTGCATCGCTGACCGTCAAGCCGCGTGCAGCCGCTTCCTGACGCACCAGCTCTTCCTCGACCATCTGGTTCAGCACATTGCCGCCCAGCAGGGTCGCCAGCTCCGGCTTGAGCTGATTTTCCAGGCTGCTCATGGTCGCCGTGAATTGCTGGTAGAGGCTCTGCATTTGCTCATCGTTGGGGTCTATCTGGGCCAGGATGTTTTGATATTGGGCGATCTGCCCCCGAATTTGCAGGCGCTGATAGCGCACACGGGCCTGGAACGCCTTGGCCGGGATGGTGACATTCCCCACACGCGCGACGGGCTTGTTGGGCTTGAGCACCAACTCGTTGACCGCACCAAAGATTAAAACCCCCAGAATCAGGGTTACCACCACCGCCGCAATGATCATAATGCGTTTTTGCCACACAGCTTCTTGCTCGCGGCGGGAAATTTGCTTGCGCGTTTCTGTGGCTACAACAACCTTTTGCTTACCCATGTTTTCTCCTGATGAACAGAGATACCGGGCATAGGTCACCCTATGCCCGGTTCACACGTGATGGCTCTAGCGCTCCGGCGTCGGCTCGGCGACGTAGGGGAGCAGGGCAACGATGCGTGCGCGCTTGATCGCGGCTGCGACCCGGCGCTGGTGCTTGGCGCACAGCCCGGTCTGGCGGCGCGGGCGAATCTTACCGCGCTCCGTAATGAAGCGCTGCAGCGTCACGACATCCTTGTAATCCATCTCCTGCAAGCCTTCGCTGCACATGTAGCAGCTCTTGCGGCGGCGCGGCGCGAAACGCCCACCCGCCGGACGGCGGCTTTCACGACGAGTGTTCTGCTGATCCTGATTGTAACCGTTCACCATGGACTCCTCTTTTTTACTCTTTTGAATTCAGATTCAAGCTTCAAGCGGGCTTTCATTGGCTTCGAGCGGGTAATCGAACTCCCCCGGCTCTTCAACAGCCTCTTCACCCGGTTCTAGAGATGTGTCTTCCAGGAAAATGAGCTCCTGAGCGACCAGTTCAGTGCGATAGTGCGTATCGCCTTCCGGTGTTTTCCAGGAGCGGGTTTGCAGGCGTCCCTCCACGTAGACCAGGGAGCCTTTGTGCAGGCGCTTTTTGCATAACTCGGCCAGGCCGCCCCAGGTGATGACGTGGAACCACTCCACTTCTTCGTGATTGACGCCATCATTGCCGGTCCACCCGCGCGTTGTCGCCACGTTGAAAGTGCTCACCGCGCGCCCGGTCGCGGTAAAACGCATCTCCGGATCGCGACCCAGACGGCCGATGATCATGACTTTGTTCAGGCTGCGGACCATGGGCGTCGCCTCGCTCTGAAGCTTCAGGCCTGCTCGTCTTCAGGGGTAACGTCAAAAGCTTCCTCGACGTCGGCTCCCTCTTCGGGCGCGGCTTCTTCTACCTTACCCTTAGCGGCCTCTTCGGCAGCCTTCTTGCTCACCTTGGGCACATCCAGCGTGATCAGCTCGCGCATCACGCCTTCGGCCAGGTAGAGGTTGCGCTCGAAGGCCTTGACCTTGAGGGAATCCATCGTGAAGCGCATCAGGTAGTAGTGACCCTCGCGGTGATGCTGAATGGGGTAGGCCAGGCGGCGCAGCCCCCAGTCCTCGGTGTGGTACACCACACCCCCGGCTGCCTCCAGGTAGCTGTTGACTTTGCCCAGCAGATTCTCAAATGCCGCGGCATCCAGCTCCGGATTAGCAATAAACAACAACTCGTAATTGCGCGTACCCAATGTTAACCTCCTTTTCTTTCTTGGGTTTGTGCCCCGGTTGCGCAGCCGGGGCACGAAAGAGCGAAACCAATACTACCACAAAATGGGGCTTTCGCAACCGCCTCCTATCCCTGCTTAACCTGCTCCAGCAGGCTTGCCACCAGGTCGAAGCGGTTGAACGCGGGCATGATATACACCCCTTGCACGTAAGGACGCACCGCTGCAATGAATTCCGCGGCGATGCGCACCCCCTCCCACATCGCTTCACTGCCGGCGGCTTTCATCCGCGCACGGAAAGGTTCCGGAATCGTGATGCCGGGCACTTCGTGATGCAAAAACTCCGCATGGCGGAAGCTGTACAGGGGCAGCACCCCTACCATCAGCGGGCGATCCAGCGGCCCGTAACGTTCCTGGTAGCGCTCCAGGTAAGTGAGCAGCGTTTCCAGTTCGAAAATGGGCTGCGTCAGAATGAAATCCGCCCCGGCTTCGAGCTTGCCGCGCAGATTGCGGAACTCCTCATCCAGGTCCTGGGCTGCTGGATTGTTCCGATCTCCCACAAAGAAGCGCGTGGGTTGATTCAATTCCGCACCACTGTAATCACGCCCTTGATTAAAGTTTTCTTTAATCAACTTGATCAGGCCCGGTGTTACCAGATCGTAATTATTGCTCGCCTGTGGATAGTCGCCGATCGTGGTGGGATCGCCCAGCACGATGAACACGTTGCGGATGCCCAGCGCGTGAGCGGCCAGCAGATCCCCCTGCAGGCGCAGCAGGTTGCGCCCACGGGTGGGGAAATGCAGCGTCGTCTCGATGCCGAGCTGTTGTTGTACCAGCGCGCACAATCCCCAGGGACTCATGCGCATGCGCGCCATGGGACTATCTGCCACGCTGATCACATCCACGCCCGCCTCGGCCAGCAGGCTGGCGCCTGCCAGCAACTTCTTCGCCGCCGGGCCGCGGGGCGGATCCAGCTCGGCAATGTAGACAAACTCCCCCGCGGCCAGCTTCTGCGCCAGCCGTGAGGGATGCTCATCCGCCGTCAGCACCTCCTCATCCTGGGGCAGCACCGTGACGCTGATGCTTGACGCACTCACCGGCGCATCCAGGGCCGCGCGCATCGCAGCAATGTGCGCGGGCGTGGTGCCGCAACAGCCGCCTACCACCGTCGCGCCCACCTCACGGAAGGCGTGCGTGTAATCCGCAAAGTACTCCGGCCCGGCGGGATACATCACGCGATCCCCCACCTGTTCAGGCCAGCCCGCGTTGGGCATCACGCTTAAGCGCGCCTCCGGGACCGCCTGCCGCATCTGTTGCACAATGCGCAGGGCCTGCGCCGGCCCAACCGAACAATTCACGCCGATCACATCGGCGCCCGTCTCGTGGAGCACGCGCGCCACTTTGGCGGGTGAATCGCCCAGCAGGGTCACGTTGTCGCGCGTAAACGTCATCGAGACCAGCACGGGCAGATCGCACACCTCGCGCGCCGCCGCGACCGCCTCGCGCGCCTCGTACAGATCGCTGATCGTCTCGATCAAAATCACATCCACGCCTGCCTCGGCCAGCACGCGGATCTGTTCCGCGAAGGCCGCGCGTGCCTCTTCGAGCTGCACGCGCCCGAACGGCGCAAGGCGCACCCCCAGCGGCCCCACGTCACCGGCGATCAACACCGTCCGCTCCGGGAACTCCGCCGCAACGCGCCGCGCCAGCTCAACCCCCGCGCGGTTAATCGCCGCGAGCTGGCTTGCCAGCTCGTGGCGTGCCAGCTTGAAACGATTGGCGCCGAACGTATTCGTCTGCAGCATCTCCGCCCCGGCCACCAGATAGGCGCGATGAATCTCTGCCACCATCTCCGGCTGCGTGATGTTGAGCGCGTCAAAACAAGTCCCCAGGCTCACCCCACGCGCGTGGAGCTGCGTCCCCATGGCCCCGTCACTCAGCAGGGGCAGAGGGCCGTGCGCGATGCGGGCCAGAAAGCGATTCTCTCCCATGGTATCTCCTCCTTGAAAAGCACCAAAGTTTATACCGCGCGGCTACTGGATAAACCCATCAAGGCATCCGCTTGTGCCGGGCTACCCCGTTTATACTACATTTTCCGTTTTTGGGATGGCGTAGCCCTGCCCCCACTGCCCTCGCCTGTTGCTCGGCCCTGGGGGTTACCAAAGGGCTATATCAACCCGCGGCAATCTCTTGTATAATCTAAGTGTAAATGCACAGCAAGACGTTAGGGGCGCGCGGGTACAGTGTCTTGAGCGAGAAAACGAGGAGGTGGGTGCGCATGACCTTGAGACTGAGATTTTTAATCGGGCTGCTGGTGATTTTACTGCTCATCGGCGCCTGGTGGCTGGTGGCGCTTGCTCTGGCCTGGGCGCCTGCTGTGCGGGTCGCTGGGGTTTGGTTGATCGGGGCACTCGGCGTGTTGGGCCTGGCGTCACAGCTCAATGCCCTCTTGCGCCGGCAGATCGAGCAGCTCCGCGCCTGGTTGCTGGATGCGTCCGTTTTCCCCGCGGCGGAGATGAGCGCACCGCCCGACGTGAGCGAGGAGCTGCTCCCCCTGGTAACGGCGGGAGAGCACCTGCTTGATGCCGTGCGCGCCCTCGCCGCCGCGGACCTGCGTCATCAACACCATTTAGAGGCCTTTGCCCGCTCCCTGGAGCAGTTTGGACGGGGCCTGCCGCTGGAGCGTGACCTGGAGCTTTTGCTGGAGCGCATCTTGTTGGAAGCCAAGGCGCTGTGTCACGCCGATGCGGCTACCCTCTACCTGCGCACGGAAGCGGATGCGCTGGCCTTTGCCATCGTGCGCAACGATACGCTTGGCCTGGCGTACGGCGGGAGCAGCGGCGTGCAGCCGCCCTATCCGCCGTTGCGCCTGCGCCCCGGCCCGAACGATCGCCCCGGCTACGGGCGTCATATCGCTTCACAAGTCGCCCTGAGTAAGCGCATCTCGAATATTCCCCAACACAACACGGTCAGCTTCATTGCGGGAAATTACCTGGTCAACTCGCTCCTCACCGTGCCATTGCTGGATAGCCGCGGCGAGGTGCTGGGGGTTTTGCAGCTCATCAACGCCCAGGATCCGCTCAGCGGGGAACGGGTACCGTTCGATGTCGCGATGGAGCGCATGGTCACGTCTTTAGCCGTCCTGGCTGCGGCCCTGCTCGAAACCTGGCCTTATGCGGAAAATGCAGAGTCACTACCGGCATCATGATGCGCTGCACCGATCGTTCCGGTCTGATAGACGCACCGTGTTCTCGGGGGAATGCCGCTTGCAAAACCTCTATCCGCTCCTATAATCCCGATACCGCTATGGGGATAAATCCGTCCACCGCAAGACTTGTTTGAAGGCTGTCATATAGCTGGATGGACGTCAGGGACGGCTTGCGGGGGACACCATATCTTTGGGCTGAGGAGGGGGTATGGATCCTGTAGTATTGGCTCGTCTTCAATTTGCCTTGACGGCGGCTTTCCACTTTCTCTTTCCACCCGTGACGATTGGCCTGGCCTGGTTGATGGTCATCCTGGCCTGGCGGAGCTGGCGCACGCGTGCGCCAGAGGATGACGCTGCGCTCTCCTTCTGGGTGCGCGTGTTCACGTTGCTGTTCGCCGTGGGCGTGGCAACAGGTATCACGCTGGAGTTTCAGTTCGGCACGAACTGGGCCACCTATTCGCGCTTCGTGGGAGATATTTTCGGTTCACCCCTGGCGGCGGAGGGGGTGTTTGCCTTCTTCCTGGAATCCACTTTCCTGGGGGTGCTCATCTTTGGGCGCAAGCGTGTCTCCCTTGGCTTCTACTGGTTTTCCACCTTGATGGTGGCCGTAGGGTCCACGCTGTCCGCCTTCTGGATCATCGTCGCGAACTCGTGGCAGCAGACGCCCACCGCCTATCGCATCGTGGGCGAGGGGGTCATGCGGCGCGCGGAGCTGACGGATTTCTGGGCCGCTGTGTTCAACCCCTCCACCATGCCGCGTTACACCCATACCCTGGCAGCGAGCCTCATCACCGGCGGGGTGTTCATGGCGGGCATTGCGGCCTGGTACCTGCTCAAGGGTAGGCATGTGGCGTTTGCGCGGCGTTCCCTCACTCTGGGCCTGACCATGGTCGCCGTGGTGGCCCTGGTAACCCTGTTGACGGGACACTGGCACGCGGTCCAGGTGGCGCTCACCCAGCCGGCCAAGATGGCGGCGTTTGAGGGGCTTTTCCAGACGCAGCGCGGGGCCGCGCTGAGCCTCTGGGGTTTTCCGGATGTGGAGCGGCAGCAGGTGCACCTGGCGATTGGCATCCCCAAGATGCTTAGCTTTTTGGTCCATTTCGACCCCAACGCTCCCGTCATCGGTCTGGACCAGATCCCACGCGAGGAGTGGCCGCCCATCGTGTTGAGCTTTTACCCTTACAAGGTCATGATTCTGCTGTGGGGCTGGTTCCTGCTATTGGGCTGGCTGGGTCTGTTCTTGCGGCAGCGACGCTTTACCTGGCCGCTTTTCCTCAAGGCCGTGCTGTACTCCATCCCCTTGCCGTGGGTGGCAATGGAGCTGGGTTGGATGGCGGCAGAGGTAGGGCGTCAGCCCTGGGTGGTGTACGGCCTGCTGCGCACGGAAGAGGCCGTTTCGGTGGTCGTCCCCGCGGAGCAGATTTTGTTCACGATCATCCTGTTCGTGCTGGTCTACACGGCCCTTCTGGCCCTGGCCATCTACCTGGTGCGCCAGGAGGTGTTGCGCGGGCCACGCCTGGACGATGGCACACCGGCAGCGTAGGAGGTGAGCGATGAGCCTGAGCTTTTTGCAGCATTTGTGGTTTATCCTGATTGGCGTGTTGTTAACGGGCTACGCCATCCTGGATGGTTTCGACCTGGGGGCAGGAGTGTTGCACCTGCTGGTGGCGCGTGACGATCGCGAGCGCCGCACCGTGCTTCACGCGCTGGGACCGTTTTGGGATGGCAACGAAGTGTGGTTGCTGACGGGCGGCGGGGCGCTCTTCGCTGCTTTCCCCCATGCGTACGCCACGGTCTTCAGCGGATTCTACCTGGCTTTGATGCTGGTCCTCTTCGCCCTGATTCTGCGCGCCGTGACCTTTGAGTTCCGCAGTCGGGTGGAGTCGCCGCGCTGGCGCTCCTTCTGGGATGCGATGTTGTGCGGCACCAGCTTGGTGCCGGCCCTGCTGACCGGCGTCGCGGTGGGCAACCTCATCCGCGGCGTGCCTCTACGCGCGGACATGGAGTACGCGGGCAATTTCTTGACGCTCCTTAACCCCTTCGCGTTGCTCGTCGGCCTGACGGGTCTGGCGATGTTCATCACGCACGGCGCGCTTTACCTGGTGGTGAAGACGAACGGCGCCGTGGCGGAGCGCGCGACGCTGTGGGCCAAACGCGCCTGGACGGCCTGGCTGGGCCTGACGGTGCTGACCATGGCGGTCGCGCCCCTGGCTGCACCGGCACGCTACGCGGACAAGTCGCCGGCGATTTGGGGCCTGCCGCTCCTGGTGCTGGCGATGCTGGCGCTCACGCGCCTGCGCTTACAGCGCGGCGATGCCGACCAGGCTTTCATCTACTCAGCGCTGAGCATTGCTTCCCTGATGGCGCTGTTTGGCATGAGCTGCTATCCCTACCTGGTGCCCGCCAGCAACGCGGTGGACATTGCCGGTTACGCCGGCCTGAGCATCTTCAACGCCTCCGCCTCGCAGCGGACGCTCACGGCTATGGCGATCATTGCCTTGATTGGCGTTCCCATCGTGCTGGGCTACACGGCGTATGTGTATCACATTTTCCGCGGCAAGGTCAGTGCGGAGGGGGAGTATTAGGTTTGCGTAAGCATGGCTTGCGTTTCAGACGCGCCGCAAGGCGCGTCTTTTTTTGAGGAGGAGTCCTCATTAATTGGGAAATTCGGGGTACCGAATGGGACTTGACCGTCTTTGCGTCCCTTGCGGTGAACGAGCTTTTTCAGGAGCTTCTTTAACTAATTTGCAGATTTTCTGACTTTCTTTCCACGCTCATTTCCCCGCGCAGATTGGTCTGGAACAGGCGTTTAACCTCATTCGTGGGCAGGTCCTGGCTGAGGAGGTAAATGAGTTTGGTGAGGGCGGCTTCCGGCGTCATGTCGTAGCCGCTGATGGCGCCGATGCGTGCCAGAGCGGAACCGGTCGCGTAACCGCCCAGGTCCACCCGTCCGCGCAGGCACTGGCTACACACGGCGATGATTACGCCGCGGGCGCTGGCTTCCTCAAGGGCCGCCATCAGCTCCGCATCGTTGGTGGGAGCGTTGCCCACGCCGTAAGCTTCCAGAATCAGCCCACGCAGTGGGGGGCGCAGGATGTTGGCCACGATTTCCGCCGGGATGCCGGGGAAAAGGCGGAGAGCGGCGACGCGCACGGGCTTGAGCGGCGCCACGTCCAATGGCTGATCCGGCGGGGGAGGAGGCCACAAGGCCTCGTGACGCAGCGTGATGCCGATGCCCACATCCCCCAGAGGAGGAAAATTGGGCGAGCTAAAAGCCGCAAAGCCGGTGGCATCCACCTTGGTGGCGCGGCAGCCGCGCAGGAGCTGATTGCCAAAGTACAGGGCGACCTCGGCCAGGGGGGCCTGGGCCGCCAGCAGCATGGCCGTGATCAGGTGCGCGCGCCCATCGCTGCGAATTTCGCACAGCGGAATTTGCGAGCCCGTGAAAATCACCGGCTTGCGCAATCCGCGCAGCATGAAGGCCAGCGCCGACGCGGAATAAGCCATCGTATCCGTGCCGTGCAGCACGATGAACCCGTCGTACTCGTGGTAGTGGTCGGCAATGTCCTGCGCGATGCGCGCCCAATCGGCGGGGGTCATGTTGGACGAGTCCAGCAGGGGCGTGTACTCGTGCAGGGTGTAATCCGGCATGTGCGGATGGGCGAGTTCGGGCAGCGCCGCCAGTTGCTCGGCCAGGAAGCCCGGCGCCGGCGCGTAGCCTTCCGCCGTGCGCTGCATGCCGATGGTGCCTCCCGTGTAGGCAATGTAGAGGCGCTTTTTCATGCTCCCCTCAGTGGCTAAGCAGGGCTAGGGCCTGGCGCAGCTTGTCCTCCAGGGAGAGGCCGGGCTCGCGTGGCAGTTGTTGCAGGGCGCGCTGCGCCTCGATCAGGCTGAAGCCCAACGCGGTCAATGCCGCGAGCAGGTCGGCATCATCGCTGCTCAAACTGCCGGGGGGCGCGCCGCCCAGCTTATCCAGGCGGTTTTTCAGGTGCAGGATGATGGCCTCTGCGCTCTTGCGGCCAATCCCCGGCGCGCGGGTGAGCAGCTCCACGCGCTGATTGACCACCGCCTCCCGCAGCTCGTCGGGGCTGAGCGTGCCCACGATGCTCAGGGCGGCCTTGGGGCCGATGCCCGTCACGCCCAGGAGAAGCTGGAAGAGGCGTAGTTGTTCGCGATCGGGGAAGCCGTATAAACTCAGATCGTTCTCGCGCACCAGCAGGGTGGTGAAGAGTACCGCTTGATGACCGACCGCAACCGTCAGATTGGCGGGGACGAAAACCAAAAAGCCCACGCCGTTGACGTCCAGGAGGAGTTGCTGCTCCTCACGTTCCAAAACCAGCCCTTCCAGCCGTCCGATCATAGCTCCTCCCCTGCTAACCAGGTTTCAACGGGGGCATGATGCAGGTAACAAATGGCCACAGCGGCGGCGTCTGCAGCGTCGTCCGGGGTGATGCGCGTCGGCAGGTTCAGCAACAGGCGGATCATTTCCTGCATTTGGGCTTTATCCGCCCCGCCGTAGCCGGTGATGGTCTGCTTGACGACCAGCGGCGTGTACTCGGCGATGGGGAGATCGGCTTCGGCCAGGGCAAGCAGCACCACCCCGCGCGCCTGACCGACGGCCATGGCGGTACGTACGTTACGGCTGAAAAAGAGCGACTCCACCGCGGCGGCGTCGGGGCGGTAGGTGGCGATCACATCACGCAGGGCGTGATAGATGACGCGCAAGCGCTGAGGAAGAGGGGTATGGGCTTCGGTGCGGATCACATCAATGGTGAGCGCCCTCAGCGCTTGCCCCTCTTCCTCGATCACTGCGTAGCCCGTCAGGGCCGTGCCGGGGTCAACCCCCAGGACACGCATGGACTTACCCCATCATCGCTTCGTAAGCGGCGATAGCCTCTTCGGTCACGTCCAGGTTGGTGTAAACCTTGCGCACGTCGTCAAGTTCTTCCAGCGCGTCCACCAGCTTGAGGATCTGGGCCGACTCGCGCGGGTCCAGGCTCACGGTGTTGGTGGGCACCAGCGAGAGCTCGCTGTCCTGGATGGGGACGTTCTTTGCGGCGAGCGCGCGCTGCACGGCGTGCATCGAGGTGGCGTCGGTGTAAACCTCGTGCGCATCCTCTCCTTCGCCCTCAATGACATCGTCCGCGCCGGCTTCCACGGCCAGCTCGAAGAGCTTATCGAAGGGGTAGGACGAGGGCACGCTGATGATCCCGCGGCGCTGGAACTGCCAGGTCACCGAGCCGGATTCAGCCAGACTGCCGCCCTGGCGCGAGAGGATGTGGCGCACGGCGGAGACGGTGCGGTTGCGGTTCTCCGTCAGCGCCTCGATGATGAGCGCCACCCCGTTGGGGCCGTAGCCTTCGTAGGTAATCTCATCAAACGTTTCCCCGCTCTTGTCCTCGCCGGTACCGCGGCGAATGGCGCGCTCAATATTTTCTTTGGGCATGCCCAGGGAGCGGGCCTTATCAATGACCACGCGCAAGCGAATGTTGCTTTCGGGATCCCCGCCGCCGCCCTCGCGGGTCGCAACGACGATTTCGCGCGCCAGCTTGGTGAACATTTGGCCACGCTTCGCGTCGTTGCCTTCTTTCTTGCGGCGGATGGTTGCCCAATGGCTATGACCAGACATGTTGCCTCCTTCTTCTCACATAAATAAGTTTATTGAACTTGTTCAGGCCTTGCATCAGGGATGCGAAAGCCGGGTGGCGTACCTGACCCGGCTTCAGGAGCCCAACACGGCCCCTATGAGTGCGCGTTGCCCGCGCAGGAAGACATCGCCTGCCAGCGGACGCTTACCGGCAGCCTGGACCTGGTGCAGTACCAGAGCGCCCTCACTTGCGCGCACGGCCGGCATTTGATTCCAGACAAAAACGGTGCCCGGTGTCGCTGCGGGCAAAGCCGCATCGGATGGCAGGAGTGACGCGCGCAGGACTTTGAAGCGGCTCCCATCCGGCAGCGTGGTCCACGCGCCCGGTGTGGGCGCAAAGGCCCGCACGCGCCGATGCAAGAGCTCAGCCGGCTGATTCCAATCCAGGCGCGCATCCGCATCGCTCAAGCGCGGTGCGTAAGTGACGCCTTCTTCCGGTTGGGGCCGGGGCGTGATCTCCCCCGCCAGGTAAGCGGGCAGGGTCTCGATAAGCGTGTCAGCGCCGATGTGGGCCATGCGTTCGCTCAGCTCGCCCGCTGTTTCTTCCGGGCCGATGTAGACTTCTTTTTGCGTCAGAATGGGCCCCGTGTCGAGACCGGGATCCATGAGCATCAGGGTGATGCCGGTGCGTGTATCTCCCGCCAGAATGGCAGCTTCGATGGGGGCCGCGCCGCGCCAGCGAGGGAGAAGGGAAGCGTGGACGTTGAGCGCGTTGTAGCGCGGCATGTCCAGCACTGCCGGCGGGAGAATTTGCCCGTAGGCTGCCACGATGATCAAATCGGGTTCCCAGGCCTGAAGCTGGGCGATCGCTTCGGGGCGACGTAGCTTTTCCGGCTGGAAAACCGGCAGGCCCTCGGCCAGGGCGAACTCCTTCACCGGTGGCGGGGTAAGGCGTTTCCCGCGGCCTGCCGGACGGTCAGGCTGCGTGACGACGCCCACCACCGGGTAGTGCTCGCAGAGCCGGGCCAGGATGGGCAGCGCAAATTCGGGTGTCCCCATAAACACGACACGCGGTTCCATGCGATGCATTGTATCATGAAGTGCCGGAGGGTCAAGCCCAATGCCGGCGCGTCAGGGGGCTTTGTGCAGGCATTTCACCCTCTGGCTATAACGGATATAATTAGAGTATCTACACTTTACCCGTGCTGGCTGCGTTTCGGCTGGGATGGCTTTTTCTTATAAGGTACAACAAAAGGGAGTTGAGCGATGCCTGAAGCTGGGGAACAATTACCACTGTTCACGCCGGAGACGGAACCCTCACCTGCGGCGGCTCCTGCGCAGGAGACCGTTTCCACGGCGGCGGGGTTGCATGCGTCCTCCTCGTTGAGTACGGCCCTGCGCGCTTTTGAGACCTACATGGCCGCGCGGCGTTTTTCGGAGCACACGCGCCAGGCGTTTCGCCTGGACATGCAACTGCTCATCGAATACCTCAATCCAGGCGTAGCCCTGCATGACATCGGCACGGCGCATCTCAACGGCTTTCTCACCTGGATGCGCGAACAGCGCGGCGTGCCGTGTAATGATAAGACCCTGGATCGCCGCATTACCACGCTGAAGGTGTTTTTCGGCTGGCTGGCTGAGGAGAAAGTGCTGGCGAACGACCCCGCGGCGCCCCTCATTCACCGTGAGGTCAACACCCCCTTGCCGGAGGTGTTGGACGAGCGCCAGATAGATGCCCTCGTCCAGGTAACCCAAAACCTGCGCGCCGGCCAGGGTGGGGCCAAACCGGATGCGCGCCCGCATCTGCTGGTCACCTTGCTGTTGTACACCGGCATCAAAAAAGGCGAGTGCATGAACCTGGTGCTGAATCACATCGAACGCACGGATCCGGCCCAGCCCGCCGTGTGGATCCGTTACGCGCAGCGCAGCCGGCGCCACAAGGAGCGGCGCATCCCGCTGCCGGTGTGGTGGACCGCGGTACTGGATGAGTATCTCGATCAGTATCACCCGGCTGAAAAGCTGTTTCCCTGGACGGCGCGCAACCTGGAATATGTGTTGACGGACGTGGGCGAGCGTGCCGGCATTCCGCGCTTGAGCTTCGAGCGCCTGCGCTGGACCTGCGCGGTGCGCGATATGGTGGATGGTATGGAGCCGGATGAGCTGCGCCGTAAGTTGGGCCTTTCGGAGGTGACCTGGTATGAGGTCGAGGCGCGGCTGACGCTGCTGGCGCGACGGTATCCGCGTAAGGCTTAGAGCAAGTTGCAGGGCATTCTCGGCGGCTGAAGGCCGCCATGGCTTGGAGGTGATGATGGGACTTGAGGAACGTATTGTCCAGCGCACGGCGCGCGTTGGCATCATCGGCCTGGGCTACGTGGGCCTGCCCCTGGCCCTGGCCTGCGTCAAGGCCGGTTTTCCCACGGTCGGCATTGACCTGGACGAACACAGGGTGACGGCTCTCAATCGTGGGGAGAGTTATATCGAAGATGTACCTGCCGAGACGCTGGCACCTTACGTGACGCAGGGACTCCTGCGCGCCACCACGGATTACGCCGCGCTGCGCGAGCTGGATGTGATCTTCATCTGCGTGCCTACACCCTACACGGCCCAGCGCGCGCCCGATTTGAGCTACGTCATTGCGGCCACGGAGGGGATTGTGCCCCATCTCCACCGCGAGCATCTCATCGTGTTGCAATCCACCACCTATCCGGGGACCACGAGCGAGGTTGTGCAACCTATCCTGGAGCGCAGCGGCCTGCGTGCCGGGGAGGATTTCTACCTGGCTTTTTCGCCGGAGCGCATTGACCCTGGCAATCCCACCTGGAGCGCGTACAACACTCCCAAAGTGGTAGGAGGACTCACCCCGCGCTGCACGGCGCTGGCGGCAGCTTTTTTGCGGCAGATGGGGGCCCCGGTCCACGAGGTGAGCACGCCTGCTGCCGCGGAACTCACTAAGATCCTGGAAAACACCTTCCGCGCGGTGAACATTGCGCTGGTCAATGAGGTGGCGCTGCTCGCGGAGCGCATGCAGATTGACGTGTGGGAGGTGATCGAGGCCGCCAAGACCAAGCCTTTTGGCTTCATGCCTTTCTACCCTGGGCCGGGGGTGGGGGGCCATTGCATTCCCATTGACCCCTTCTACCTGTTGTGGAAAGCGCGCGAATACGACTTTTACACGCGCTTCATCGAGCTGGCGGCGGAGACGAACGAGGCCATGCCCTATCACGTGCTCGATTTGTTGACGTATGGCCTGGGGCGTCTGGGCAAACCGCTGGACGGGGCGCGCGTGCTCGTCGCTGGCGTCGCCTTTAAGCCCAACATCAGCGATGCGCGCAACGCGCCCGCGGAGCGCATCATCGAGCTGCTACACCGACGGCGGGTTGCCGTGAGTTACCACGATCCCTATGTGCCGACGTTTGCGGTCGGCGGGAATGCCATCTGCCCGGAGGCGCTTTCCCTCTCCTCCACACCGCTGAGCGCGGAGCTGCTGCGCGCGGTGGACGCGGTGGTGATTGTCACCGGTCATCGCAACCTGGATTACAGCCTGATGCTGGAGCATGCCCCCCTGGTGGTGGATACGTGTAACGCGACCCGTGGGCTGCACGGTCATGCCCTGGTGGTGCGGTTAGGGGGGCCTCTGCCATGACGACGACCCCCTCATCATCACGCTGGATGACGCTGGCGCGCATCCTGGCCTTGCTTTTTGTAATCGCCCTCACGGTTTTGATTGCGCTCAATCGGGAGCAAGTGCGTCAATTCGAGGCGCTGGGGTATCCCGGCATTTTCGTTGTGGCGGCGCTGGGCAGTGCGACCGTGATTTTGCCTGTGCCCCATCTGGCCTTTACGTTTGTAATGGGGAGCACGTTTAATCCCTGGCTGGTGGGCCTGGCCGCGGGGGCCGGAGATACCCTGGGTGAAATGAGTGGTTATCTGGCCGGCTTCGCCCTGGAGACTGTGGCCAGCAAGGCACGCGTTTACGCTTACTTTGAGCGCTGGATGGAGCGCAACGGGTTTTTGACCTTGTTTGTGCTCTCTGTCATTCCCAATCCGTTTTTTGATATGGCGAGCATGGCCGGTGGCCTGGCGGGCTTTCCCCTGCACAAATTTCTTCTGGCGACCTGGCTGGGTAAAACGATCAAGGCCATGGCTGTAGCGTGGGCCGGCTATTACGGCATCGAATGGGTTCTGAGTCTGGGAGGAGGGTGAGCATGGCTATGCAACTGTTGGTCAATGCGCGCATTTACACGGGCCTGCCGGATCATCCCTGGGCGCGCAGTCTACTTATCGCTGGTGAGCGGGTGCTGGCGCTGGATCAGGAAGCCTACTGGCGCGGTGCGCCCGGCGTGACTATCGAGGATTTGGGTGGAGCCTGTGTGGTGCCCGGCTTTACCGATGCCCATTTCCATTTTGCCTGGTACGCCATGAGCCTGCAACAGCTCGATTTTCAGGGCGTGACACAGCGCGAAACGGTATTGCAAATGGTGCACGAACGCGCGCAGCAACTGCCGCGCGGCGAGTGGATTCAAGGGCGCGGTTGGGATAATAATCTCTGGGATGATAACCGCTTCCTCACCAGCGCCGAGCTTGATCTGGTGGCGCCCGATCATCCCGTGCTGCTGGTGGGGAAGAGCGCCCACGTCCTGGTGGCCAACCGCCGCGCCCTCAGTGTTGCCGGTATTTCCGCTCAGACTCCCGATCCTCCCGGCGGACGCATTGGGCGCGAGCCTTCAGGTCAGCCCAACGGCCTCTTTTTTGAAACAGCGATGGATCTCATCGTGCGCGCGGTCCCCATGCCCTCCGAGGAGGTGTTGCTTGCAGCGCTGCGCACGGCGCAGGCGCGTTTGTTGGAGCAGGGTGTGACGGCCATTCACGACATGGACAAGGACATTCTGCTGGCCCCGTACGCGCTGCTGCGCGAGCGTGGCGATCTGAACGTGCGCATCGTGAAATATCTGCCGCTCGATGTCCTGAGTGAGGTGGAAGCCCTGGGGCTGCAGGCTGGTTTTGGCGATGATTGGGTGCGGGTGGGGGGCATCAAGCTCTTCGCCGATGGGGCGTTGGGAGCGCGTACCGCCGCCTTGTTCCTGCCTTACGAGGGCGAACCGCACAATACCGGGATGCTCTGGTACAGCCCGGAGACACTCAATGCCCTGGTGCAGCGCATTGCCAGGGCCGGACTGGCCGTGGCGCTGCACGCCATCGGGGATCGGGCCAATCGGCTGGCACTGAACGCGCTGCAAATGGCCCGGCGCGTCAAACCGCACCTGCGCCATCGCCTGGAACACGTGCAACTGTTGGAACGTGAGGACGTGCCCCGTCTGGCGCGGGCCGGTGTCGTTGCCTCCATGCAACCCATTCACGCCGTGCATGACTGGCGCATGGCGGAGCGGTACTGGGGCGCCCGTTGCGAGCTGGCTTACGCCTGGTCCTCCCTGGCGGATCAGGGGACCATCCTGGCCTTCGGCTCCGATGCGCCGGTCGAACCCTTCAATCCGCTCTGGGGACTGTACGCCGCGGTCACGCGGCGCGACGTTGAGGGGACCATCGAAGCCGGCGGCTGGCATCCGGAACAGCGCTTGGATTTGAAGCAGGCCGTGCGCGCCTACACCTGGGGCGCGGCGTATGCCGTGGGCATGGAGAACCGCGCCGGCTGGCTGGGCCCTGGCTCCCTGGCTGACCTGGTGGTGTTGGAGCGCGACATCTTCGAGCTGCCTCCAGAAGCCCTGCTGGAGACGCGCATCCTGCGCACCATGGTGGGCGGACGCTGGTGTTTTGGTGCCTGACATTCAAGCGCAAACGGCAGAGGGCATGCCCCCTGCCGTTTTGATGTCTGAGAGTCTCCGGCTGTATTTGTAAAGGCTGGCGTAGCGGCCCTATCTAGAGCAACTCCTTGTGTTTCTCCTCGGCAAAGCGCCGTGCATCACGTCCGCGTTGGGTGATACTTTCGTTATTGGAGCGCCCGGCTTCCTGGACGGCTTTGAGCCAGCGGTCCCAGGTGTTGCGCAACTCGTCCCACAAGTCCACAACGTTGTGGTAAAAGAACTCGTTCAGCTCGTCGAGCTCGGCAAATTTGTTCTGGATGCGCTGCTCTTCCAGGTCGCGGCGGCGCCAGCGGTCTTCCTCGGCGAGCATCCACTTCTGCCAGTCGCGGGCCAATTCCGCCTGCCACTCTTCCCACTGACGCTTGAGGCGTTCCTCCGTGAGGCGCTGCATTTCGGCCACCTCTGCCTGGCGCTTTTCCAGGCGGGCCTCAAAGGCTTCCAGACTTCCCAGGGCCTGCTTGTTCTGATTGTAGAGCAGGGCGTAGCGTTGGGTTTGTTCGACCAGGCGTGCCACCTCGGCTTTGACCTGTTCGGCCTGATCCGCGTATTGCTTCATGCGTTGCTCACGCTGGAAGTCCGCCACACGCAGTTCCTCGATGCGCGGCTCGTAAGATTTGGCGACCTGCAACACCTCCTCGATGCGGGGGGGCAGTTTGCGCAGGTTATCTTCCAGGAGGGCCTGCTTGCGCTCCAGCTCTTTAATGGATTGCGACAAGGGGGGTAGTGCTCCCTCCAGGGCCGTGATGCGGCGTGCATCCGCGCGGCGCTGTTCCTCAATGTACACCAGGGTTTGTGCGCGCTCCTCAATGCGCTTGCTGAGCTCAGACACGGTCGCAGCCAGTTGCTGGTACTGGCTCTGGAGCCGCATTTCGCCCGCTTCGCGCATTTTCAGCATTTCCCCATAAGGCGTCATTTGGTGGATGCGGTTATCAAGCTCGATGATCTGTTCGTTGAGCATTTGCACATCCGACTGGCGGACGCGCTCCGCATCCGTGCGCTCGCGGCGCATCTGATCGCGCAGCTCCTCGATCTTCGCCTGCGTTTCCTGCGCCAGGCGGGTGATCATTTCGGGGTAGGTATCCGTGCGGCGGACGTCGCTCTCTACATTGGCTAACTGATGGCGGAGGGCTTCCAGCTCCCGCGCCTGGGCCGTGATCACTTCGCGCTGTTGGGCTAACTGTTCTTGCAGCGCAATGATCAGGAGCTTGTCCTGCTTACGCTCCTCGTCCAACCAGCGCAACATCTGTTCCATTTGGGTTAATTCCATGCCCGCACCTCATGCGACTTTGAATCACTAGAATGTAAAAGCTCATCGTAACCGCTCACCCTGGACTCAAGGTAGCCAGGCCGTTACGAGCTGCCAACAAAATTATACCACACCCCTGTTCCGCCGTTGCGGAAGCAGGCGCTGCAGCGTGATCCACTCCTGAGGCGAGAAATACCCCGCGCGCCAGAGCAGAGCGCCATAAAGCGCCAGCGTCAAGCCCAGCGCCACACCTCGACCGAGCGGTAGGCTCAGGCCCAGCGTCACCCCACACGCGGCGAGGATGAGGACGAGCTTCCCCAGAAGCGCGCGCCAGCCCACGTGCCCAAGGATGCGCTGGATTGCGAGAGCCTGTCCTGCCCATACCGCGAGTTCCAGCACCAGTTTGAGAGCCGCTGCGCCACCGTAGCTGAAGCGCGGAATGAGCAGCGCGTTGCCGGTCACACTGAGCGCCAGGGCCAGGCCAAGCAAAGCGCTTAACGTGTGCTGCCGTCGCAGGGCAATCAGCACATACTGGCCCAACATGTTGACCCAATTGAGCAACACCGTCCAGATCACCATGCGCAGGGCATAGGCCGAATGGGGTAAATACTCCTCATCCCCCAGGATGAGCACCAGCTCACGCGCGTACAGCGAGACCAGCAGGGCAATCGGGAAAGCGAGGGACAGCAGTAACTTCACGCTTAAGCGATAATCATCCAGGAAACGCTTACGGTCGTTAAAGGCCTGGCGGGCCAGGATGGGGAACAAGGCCAGCGTGAAATACTGCGGGATCACCGCAATCGTATCCAGAAACTTGAAACTCACACTGTACCACCCCGCCACCAGGCTACCCTGGAGCACCTGCAGGGCGACCAGATCCACGCGATAATACAACGTATACAACAAATCGCGCAGCATCAAGGGCCAGGAGCTCTGCAACAACTGGCGACGGAGCGCCCCATCAGGCTGGCGGCGCAGCGGTGCAATGTGCTGGCGCGTCAGCGCGCTCAGGATCCCCAGCACGATCAGGTTGGTGATGAGCGCGTTGGCGGCCAGGTACACAATCCCCCGCCCGGAAAGCAACACCAGCGCCCCCAGGCTCACCTTGATGAAGGTTGCCACGCTGGAAACCAGGGCGGAATAAGCCGCCAGCTCATGCGCGTAAAACAACGCATCGAAGTTGCGGCACAAGGTCGCGGGCAACAAGCCCAGGTACAGAACAACCAGCGCCTGACGTACCTGCACCGGCAGGGGGGCCAGCAGCGCTATGCCCAGCACGGGGCCCAGCACAATGAGCCACAAGCCTATCCGCGCCAGCGCCGCGTTGTACAGGTAGCGCGTGCTCTCCTGCGGCGTGCGGGCCACCTCGCGCATCAGCACCGCATCCAGGCCAAAATTGACCACCAGTTCCAGCCAGGTGTAGATCACAATGGCCGTGCTGTAATCCCCCGCGTTAGCCGGCCCCAGGATGCGCAGCAGCAGGAGCGCCGCGTAGACAAAATCCATGCCGCGGTTGAACAGATTGAGCACCACGGGCACCGTGCTATTGCGCGCCACGCGCTGCAAATCGCTCTGGGCCTCGCCGATGCCGTAAAAGCGCTGCCAGAGCCAGAGCACAGTTCCAAACACCAGGCTCATCGCACTCAGAAAAACAACGAAAAAACTCGTGCGCGCCTCTGGCGTCTCCCACCAGCTCAACAGCAACTCCTTGAGCAGCGTCGCATCCGCGGGCTGGGTAGCTGTTGGCCAGGCTGCCAGCAGGGGCAGCGCGCTCACCACCAGCGCGAGCAGCTCCCAAACCGGGCGGCGTCCCATCCGGCGCGGCGCATAGATGGGGCAGCGTGAAACGCGCAGCACAATCCCGGCCAGCAGCCAGGCCGGGCCGGTTATGGGGAAAAGGGACACGCCGCCCCAGACGGCCAGCGCGGCGAGGCGCGCCGCCGTCACATCGCCCGTCCCCAGGAGGAGCCAGCGCCTCCACCCGGATGGCGCTGCCGGGCTTTCCCCGGCCTCCGGGCCGTGCGTGTGGCGCAAACGTTGCAGCACCTCCGCCCCGCGCGCTGCTCCCAGGCTCCAGACCAGGAGCAGCCATGGGCGAGTCTCCACACCCAGTGGCAGCAGCGCGAGCAGCAATGGCAAGGCCAACAATTCTGACGGAACGTGGCGTTGTGCACGCGCATCCAGCCAGGCCAGCAGGAGCAGCAGGTGCCCCAGGGCTTGCCAGGGCAGGCTGGGGGCGGGGACGGGGGCCAGGCGCAGCGGAATGCTCACGGTGACTTGTGGCGCGCTCAAACCCAGGGCGAGGAGGAGCGCCGCGCCAGACAGGGCGACGGCGCTGGCGTCCCTGCGGAGCTGGAGCAGGGCGCATACGCCCAACGCCAGCGCCGTGGCCAGCGCGGTACCCCTTTCATCCCCTAAAAAAAGCGCGGCAAGGAGCGGGGCGCTGCCCAAAGCCCAGGGGAGCCGCGCCGGTTTCCCGCCCAGGGGACGCTGTTGCAGGGCCAGGCTCCAGCTTGCGGCGATCCATGGGAGCCAGGGGGCAGCGGCGGAACTGAGCAGCAGGGATTGCCGCGCGGCACTGCCCAGGGTGGCGCCCAGCACGGCGCTGAAGCGCCCGCGGCCCTGGACGCGCGCCAGCAGGTAAAGCCCGCTGGCCCACAGCAGGCTTTCGAGGATGGACACGCTCAAGGCGGCGCCCCGGTCCGGCAGGAGCAGATAAGCCAGGTTCAGAGGGTAGAAGGGCGCTGCGCTCAGGGCAGCGTGCCGCATGCTCCCCCCTGTGGCAAGGCCCAGCCCCAAGAGCCAGACGAGGATCAGGCGGTCTTGCTTAGTCAAGCGCACGCGCGTCGCCCTCTTGGATACGATCCGCCGGGGTCAGGTGGCGGTGCCGCCAGCCCACGTTCCAGACGCGCCAGGCGGCTTCGAGCTGGATTTTCAGGCTCATCTTGGAGCGCCCGGCCCGTCGCTCGGGGAAGTAAATGGGGATTTCGCGAATGCGGTATCCCAGTTTGTAGGCCAGGTAGGTCAATTCAACCTGAAAGATGTAGCCCTGCGCGTGGATACGTTCCTGCGGGGCGATGCCGATCAGGGTGGCGCGACGCCAGGCGCGAAAGCCGCCGGTCACGTCGCGGATGGGGAGGCCGAGCAGGACGCGCGCGTACAGGTTGCCCCAACTGGAGAGGGCTTTGCGCGCCAGTCCCCATTGCTGGTCGGTGCCGCCGCCATGGACGTAGCGCGAGCCGATGACCATGTCGGCATCCTCCAGGGCCGCGAGCAGACGTGGAACGTCCTGGGGTTGGTGCGAAAAGTCACAGTCCATTTGGACCAGGCGCTGCGCGCCGTGCGCCAGGGCGTAGGTAAAGCCGGCCTTGTAGGCGTGCCCCAGGCCGCGCGGGCCCTGACGGTGCAGGACGTGGATGTGTTGGGGAGCGTGGGCCTGGGCAAAGGTCTCGGCCAGCTCACCCGTGCCGTCAGGGGAAAGGTCATCCACGACGAGGATGTGCAGATCCGGCACGGGCAGGGCGGTCAGAGCTTCTAGCATGGCCGTGATGTTCTCACGTTCATTGTAGGTTGGCAAGACGATCCAGGTGTGACTCATCATGACCTCAAGCAGTGAAATGACTACCAGCTCATAGCCTGGTGCCATGAGCTGATCGGCTGGCCGGGTCCACCGGAGCTGGTTTTTACGGCGGAGATGCTCATGGTGGTTTGCCTGCTCTCAAGGTGTAGCGAATCTGGGCCCGATTTTGGGTGCCTGCCGGGCCCTGTGCGCCGCGTTTTGGGCGGGGTACACTGTGTTTGCAACGTGTTTTGTAGGGCGTCCATGGCTGCAAAACACAGAGGGCCGGGGGTCGCCGGCCCTCTGTGATCCCATAAGTTTACTTAAAAAGTGCCTGCTTGATTTTGGGAATGATCTCCCCTTCCGTGAAGGGGGGCAACTGGGCCGAGGTCAGCATGACCAGCTCGAATTCGATGCGTGGCAGGGGCGTGCCATCGCTCAGGACGCCGCTTTCCCAATCGCGGTGCGGGTAGAAGAAAGAGATGGCTTCGTTGAGGCGTTGGTGCAGGCGTCCAATCGTCACGAAACCCTGGGTGGCCGGCACGAGCATGATGAAATCGTAGGTGTCGAGCTGCCCGACGAACGGATCACGTTGGACGACTTCCGCAGCGGTGTTCTGCAGGATGAGGACGACGGCGCGCAGGACATCATCATGGGCCACGAAGCCGTAGGCGTCCCCGAAAGCTTCCATCTGCTTGATGCGGATGCCGATGATGGCCAGGTTTTTATCTTCGGCGACGCGTTCGATCTGTTCTTCCACCAGTTGCTGGGTGGGCAACATGGTGATGGGATGCAGCATGGATTCACGGCTGCTGCGGCGGAAGATGTTGCGCACGCGGTAGCGCAATTCCTGAACGTCAAAGGGTTTGGTGATGTAGTCCACGGCGCCCAGTTCCAGACCGGTCAGGCGATCAATGCGTTCACGGCGCTCGGTCAGGAAGATAATGGGGGTGTTGCTGGTGCGCCGGTGCGCGCGGAGCCGTGAGCACACTTCGTAGCCGTCAATATCGGGCAGGTGAATGTCGAGGATGACCAGATCGGGCGGATTCTCAATCGCCAGGTCGAGAGCATCCTGGCCCCAGGCGGCATGGGAAACCTGGTACTTCAGCGCGCTGAAGTAGCTGGTGAGCATCTCCGCCGTCTTGGCGTCATCCTCGACGATCAGGATATGACGGGTTGCCCCTTCACCGGATTTGACAGTCACGTTTCGCCCTTTTAGCCGATCGGTTCTTTGTAGATTGCGAAGCTGCAGGAATCGTCACCCGTGGCGAAACATTTGATTTCATCAACGCGGAAGGTGCGCCCGCCGCTGACCCAGCGCAACGACTCTTCCAGCAGGCCGGTGGCGACGAAGCACAACGGGCGATCGGCTTTGCGGTTCCAGCAAACCGGGCAGCGGTGAATGTGGTAAAGGAGGTATTCACCGCCCGGATCTTCCACGGTGGTGTTTTGATCGCTCAGTTGGGTGAAGATTTTGGCCATGGCAGGCAGGCCAGCCTTGAGCTTGGCGGGCAGGGGAAGTACCTTGAAGGCCAGGTCGCTCACCCCGACCAGAGCACCGAAGTTGGCCAACGCCTGGGCGAAGAGGACGCGCCCGGCGCGCAGGGCCAGACCGCGTCCGCCGCGTGGCCCGTACATTTCCTCCAGGGCCTGATTCAGGGCCGTGAAATAGGCGAAGTCAAATTCCTTTTCCAGGTTATCCGGGGGAAGGTTGTCAATCAAGTGCGGGAGGCCTGCCATATTCAGCACGGCGTTTAACCCGTTGCGGCCCATGATTTCTTCAAGGGCACCAAGAAAGATCAGGGCGAAACGGTTGGGGTAGTAAAAACCACTAGGCTGAGGTGTAATAGCCACGGCAAACCTCCTTGTTTACAGAATCGCAGCCAGCTCGTCTGCTGCCCGTCGCATGTCCAGGAAGAGCAGCCCCAGTTTAGCCTGTTGGCGCGCCAGGACCGTGAGGACTGCTTCTTCACCAACGGCGCGGAGGATGACGTATCCCTTCTCGCCGCGAACGTACACTTCGTCAAGGACGCCGCGTCCCAATTCGCTGGCGATGCGCTCACCCAGCGAGAGCATCGCGGCGGACATGGCGGAGACACGATCTTCTTCAACCCCGGCCGGGAGCGAAGAGGCGATCGAAAGGCCATCCACACTGACAATGGCGGCGGCTTCGACGTCGGGACTGCTGACTTGTAATTCGCGCAGCCGTTCAATCATCTGCTCATTGCGGGAACGATTTACCATATTGTGCCCTCCGGTTAACTTGGTTTTTAAGCCTCAGGACAAGTTCATGGTCACAGGTTAGTAAAAGGTTACCACAGGAAATAAGGCTTGTCAAGAACCCTGTTTGCAACCCAATGAAAATGTGACCGCTCCAATGCTACACGCAATTAAAAGTTTGTCAACTCGATTTGCGTGTCAGTCCCGCAATGAGCGGGACTGTATGCTTAAAGTATAGAGAGAATCAATAAAAATGCAAATACGCCATCCCGCAAGAGCCAGATGTTGCACCCGTTGCCGGTGGGATGAGGCCCGCGCGGATCCCGTGCGCGAATCTTGCCTTCTCCGTTCAGGCCGTAGCGCCTCTGGTTGGCCGGTCCTGTTTACGGCACCAGCCAGCGGGTGAGAATCCGGTCCCAGGTCCCATCGCTCTGCATTTGTGCGACGATTTGGGCGATGCTTTTGAGCAGTTCCGCATCCTCCTGTCGGGCTGCAATGACGTACATTTCATCGCTGACCGTTTCGTTGAGCAGGCGTAAATTCGGATCCTGCAGGCGGGCGCGTTGCGCAACCAGGGCGTGGGCAATCAGGACGTTGACGTCGCCCGCTTGCAGGGCGGCGATGGCTTGTTCCGGGGTGTCGTACACGACCAGTTGGGGTGGCGGGTTCAGTTCGTAGCTCCAGCGTGTGCTTTCCAGCAGCCCTTCCTGGTCGCGGATGACCCCGATCCGCTGTCCGGCCATATCGCGATGACTTTGGATGGGGCTATCTTTGCGGACTACCATGAGCTGTCCGGCGTTGAAATAAGGCGGGCTGAAAGCGTAATTGCCCGTTACCTCTCCATCCGGGTATAGGGCGGAGATGATCACATCCGCCTCACGAGTGTCCAGCGCCTTGTAAATCTGCTCGTACGGCACCTGCACAAAGACGACCTCTACGTTAATGCGCTTGCCCAATTCCAAAGCCAGGTCAACATCTAACCCCTGCAGTTGGCCGTTGACAATGGACTCGAAGGGGGGAAAGGAAGGATCCATGGCCACGCGCAATTTCCCCCGTTGACGTAGATTAACCAGCGGGTCTGCGGCTGCTACGCTGCCACAAGCCACCAGCATCAGGATTCTGGCGCATAGCAACACCCACCTCACGGCGTAATGCCACGCCCTAGCTAAGCTCCACATAGTCTTAATGTGACTCCTTAAAACATGGTTCGATGAAATCTCAGCCGGGTGTTTGGCTCTCTTTCGGCCAGGGTATTATAGCGTGTAGTCCTGACCCGGCTCCAACACCACGGGCGTGCTGGACGTTTCGGTGCGCACCCGCTCGGCCCAGGCGTGCGGATCCTGCGCGATCAAACCCCATGTGCTGTAGTGCATGGGAATGACGAAGCGCGGGCGGATGAGTTTGACGGCGCGCAGGGCGTCGGCGGGGCCCATGGTGTAGTTATCGCCAATAGGCAGCAGGGCCAGGTCTATGCCTTCTTCGCCGATCAGGGCCATGCCGGCGAACAGGCCCGTATCTCCGGCGTGGTAGACTTTCTTGCCCTCAGCACTGATGAGCACCCCCGCTGGCATACCGCCGTACCCCCCATCCGGCAGGGACGAGCCGTGCACGGCTTGCGTTAATTTGAGATAGCCAAAGGGATGGTGGAATCCACCCCCGATGTGCTGAGCGTGTACGCGCGCGACGCCTTGTTGACGCGCCCAGCGCGCTATTTCCGCATTCGCGATTAGGAGCGCGTCGGTGCGCCGGGCAATGCTCACTGCATCCCCCAGGTGGTCGCCGTGACCGTGCGTCACGACGATAAAATCCGCTTTCACGTCCTCAGCTTTGGCGGTTGCCTGCGGATTGTCGGTTAAAAACGGGTCAATCAGAATGTGATAGGGCCCGATTTTTAGTCCCCAACTGGCATGTCCATACCATGTTAAACGCATAGATCACCTCCTTGGTTGTTGTTGTTTGTGTCGCCTTGATTTATGTGGATGGCTCTTCCCTGGATGTGGTGGATGGGGTGGAGCCCGTCGCCTGTTCCCGCATTCGCCTCAAGCGGTCCAGGATGCGTTGCTCAAAACCATGGCCGCGTGGTTTGAACCATCCGCCCGCTACGCCTTCGGGCAGGTAACGTTGGGCCACCCAACCCCCTGGATAGGCGTGCGGGTTTTGGTATGGGGTGCTGGCGCCGATCGTGCGGCGGTAATGGGCCCCCAACTGGGGACCAAGGCTCATGGTTTTATCGCGCAGGTAAAGCGGTGGGGGCTGATAGCCGTGCTCCTCCAGGTAGGCGACCACCTCCCAATAAGCGCCCACGCTGTTCGACTTCGGGGCTGTGGCCAGATAAAGGGTCGCTTCAGCCAGATGATATTGGCCTTCGGGCAGGCCCACCCATTCAAAGGCCTGGGCGCAACTGCTGACGACCAGCAGCGCCCAGGGATCGGCCAGGCCCACATCCTCCGCAGCCAGGATGAACAGGCGGCGCAGGATGAAGCGCGGGTCTTCACCTGCGCTGACCATCTTCGCCAGGTAGTAAAGGGCTGCATCGGGATCGGAGCCGCGGATAGACTTGATGAAGGCGCTGATGGTGTCGTAGTGTTCATCGCCGGCGCGGTCGTATTGCAGGGCGCGGCGCTGGATGGATTCCACCGCCACATCCAGGGTGATGTGGCGGACGCCATCAGCATCGGGTGGCGTGGATTCGACCGCCAGCTCCAGGGCGTTGAGCGCGCTGCGCGCATCACCACCGGCCATGTCGGCCAGATGGGCCCGTGCTTCGAGCGTTAAGTCAATGGCGAGGACGCCGTAGCCGCGTTCGCGGTCACGCAAAGCAGCATCCAGGAGCTTTGCAATCTGCTCGTTGCTTAGCGCTTCAAAGCGAAAGACGCGCGAGCGGCTGATAAGCGGGGGAATGATCGAAAAATATGGGTTTTCGGTGGTCGCACCGATCAGCACGAGCGTCCCATCTTCCACAATAGGGAGCAGCGCATCTTGTTGGGCTTTGTTCCAGCGGTGGATTTCGTCAATCAAGAGGATCGTGCGCTGCCCGTGCAGGCGCATGCGTTCTTTGGCTGCGTCCACAATTTTGCGCAGTTCCGGTAGCCCGGCGAGCACAGCGTTGAGCGTGGCAAAAGCCATGCGCGTGTGCTGGGCAATGAGGAGCCCCAGCGTCGTTTTGCCGCATCCCGGCGGCCCCCAGAAGATGAGCGACGAAAACAGCCGGTCGGTCTCGATGGCACGCCTTAAGAGACGCCCCGGCCCGATGATGTGATCTTGTCCCACAAATTCATCTAAGGTGCGAGGGCGCATCCTTGCCGCTAAGGGCGCCTCTTTGCGTAACTGTTCCTGACGTGCGTATTCGTATAGATCCATGGTCATCGCATGACCTTAAAATTTTTGCAATTTTCCTTTTTGCATCAAAACGGACTGCAGACTGGTATCATTTAGTATACCTTAGATTGAAGCGGATGACAACCTTCCTGAACATCCAAAGCGGTTGGTTAGAAGATTGTTATGAAATTGCTCCTCAAAAGTAGTCAAGTTGTAATTGCTTAAAGTTATTTTTCAGTGTAAAATAGCATAGGTATAGACTAACTTCCCTGGAATTCTTTAACTTCGGGAGTTGAGGCCTTTGGAGTTGGCCGGATTCCAGAGGGCGTTCAAGGCACCGGGCGAGAGAGATGAAGACTACTGAAAGACTGAGCCGGATCGTTGTGATGGCCATGCTCGCCGCCCTCGTGGCGGGTCTTTTCCCTGCCTACGGGTTGGCGCAGAGCCAGAGTGGTGACCGGGTAGAATGGTTCGAGGAGACCGGTCACACTGTGAGTAAGGGCTTCCTTGCTTTTTTCGAGAAGACAGGGGGGCTGGAAATCCATGGGTATCCTTTGACAGAGCCATATCTGTCTGAAAATGGTGCCATCGTTCAGTGTTTCCAGAAATCTTGCATCCAATACGACCCCAACCAGCCTAATCCCCAAATTGGTTTTAAACCCTTGGGAAAAGAGCTGAATTACACCACACTCCCTGTTTCTCCGCCGCAGTTCCCTTCCCGGCGTCGCGTGTACTATCCTCAGACGGGGCATACCGTCTCCTTTGCCTTTCTTTCTTACTTTAAGGATCATGGCAAAGAAGAGGTCTTTGGCTACCCCATCACGGAGATGGGCATCGAGGAAGGCCGCATTGTCCAGTATTTTGAAAATCTAAAGCTGGAATGGCACCCTGAGGATCGAAACAATCCAGTGAAGGTGGGGAACCTGGGAGAAGAGTACATTAATCGGAATCGTGACCGTATTCCGCAGCAGGCTTTTATGCCCGTACCCGATCCGCGCGTGAATACTGGCGGTAGCTCGGCTCAACCCTCTATCGCCGGCAAGTTGCGGGGGATGATTTCGTTGCGCTTTTCCGTGATGGGCAATAACAGCACCCAGGTCGTGACGGTATTGGCGCGCGATGCTTTGGGCAATGGGGTTAAAAATGCGGCGGTTGTGATTCGTTTGTATAGTTCCCAGGGGAAAGAGCTTTATGCTACTGCTCCGCTGGTGACAGATGCCAGGGGGTACGTGAGGGTAGAAATTCCGGTGCAAGGGGCCCGCATTGGTGAGCGCATCACGGTCAAGGCCGAAATTACTATCGGGGCGCAAAAGACTGAGGCGCAAAATACGTTTTTGATTTGGTGGTGATCGCCTATTAAAAAACCACGCAGTGCGGAACGGTCGTGCACTGCGTGGTTTTTGCGTCAAAATGACAGATGGGGTCTTTTTTTAATCTGGATCCTGTGTGCGGTTGAAGCCCAGGCGTGCCAGCAAAGATTTCCACCACGAGTCGCGCTTTTCCACGTTGGTCTGCGTGTATTGCTGCTCGCGGCGTAGACGCTTCAGGGCGCGCCGCAGCTTTTGTATTTTCACCAGGCTTTCTTCTTTTTGCCCGCTCATACTGGCCTGCCTTTCCAAGAGTTGCTTATATTGTACCTGAGTTTCCATAGGAATCAACCCCCTTTGTTGTTCGCCGTTGCGCTAGCGGGAACCCCCAGACATTGGTTGACGCAAGTGATCAAATCGCGCATGCGTACAGGTTTGTACAGGCAGGCGCTGATTCCCAGTACTTGTTGATAGGCCTGTAAGTTGACGTCTGGATGACCGGTAATTAAAATCACCGGCAAGTTGAATTGCCTGGCGCGTGCGTAAGCGATCAGGTCCAGGCCGCTCAGATTGGGCAGACGCAGGTCGCTGATGAGCAAGTCATACGAGTCCGCCTCCAGCGCCTCAATGGCCGCTTCGGCGCTGGCGGCGCAGGTGACCTCGTAGTGATTGCCCAGAATGCGCAATCCGTCGCCCAGGACCTTGAGGACCTGCGGATCATCGTCTACAAGTAAAATTCGCATAGCTTTCATCGTTCACCTCATCTTTTTAAACTATAGCACAGCCTCCTGGTCTTGCGGGTTGCCAGAACGTAACAAATGGGTTAAACTTTGGGCTGAATGTAACTGCTCACCGAGGCTTATTGGCTAGCGATTAAAACCGCGCCTGCAGGG
>FWWL01001846.1_pt1 | contig 47716 bp, 43 predicted proteins | sample 2228331 | NCBI WGS metagenome assembly FWWL01 (sample SAMEA103939775, study PRJEB20133) | metagenome | reverse complement strand
CAGGCGGCGATAGGCCTCGATCGTGGGCGCGTAGCAGAGATCGTCGAGGATCGAGAGATGCGGCTCGCGCCGCTCCGTCCAGTACCACTCCTCGAAGGGGATGAAGGCCTTGCGCTTGATCCGCACGCGCAGCTTGGTGAGGTACCAGGAGGTCACGAGCTCCTCCTGGCGGCGGATCGTGAAAAGGATCGTGGCAGCCGGCAAGAGCGCCGCCAGCGCAGCCGCGTAGGCGGCCTCGCGCGCCTCGAGCGCCTGCAGCCGGCGATAGGCGCCTAGCCGCGCTTCTAGCGCCGCTAGCTGCGCCGTAAGCGCGGCTGCGGTCTCGCTGCCAGCCGCAGCCGCGTGCGCACCGATCTCCTCCGCGATCGCGAACGCTTCGCGGCGGAAGAGCGTCTTCGCGTCTGCCGCCAGCTGACGCGTATAGTTGAGCGTATATTCGCCGGTGAAGCCGGCTCCGCTCTGCACCTGCGCGGCTAACCACTCGGCCCCCGTCGAAGCGGCCGCTCGTTCTAGCCGCGCGTCCACATCGGCGGCGCTGATCGTGCCTGCCGCATACCGCTCTGCTTCCCGAAGCAGAAGCTGTCGCAAATGCCACACAATGCTCGCCTGCACCTGCTCCTGGAAGTGGCTCGCGAACACCTGCAGCCGCTGCTCCGTCTCTTTGGCCGTCGCAGCGGCACGAGCGAATAAGCCGACCTTGAAGCCCGGCTTGCGACTCTGAAGATACGTATGGGCCAGATCTCTGGTTCCCGCTGGAGTAATCGTTGCATTATCCAGTAAATGAGCTATTTCCTTCTTCAGCTCAGGCAAGTACGAATAAGCATGCTTATTCATTTCCTCCTGTTGAACTTCTATAGCCTTCACTTGCCCTAACACGATCGGCAGCTCATCTTCATCCAAGGAAGCCCGCGCTTGCTGCTTCTCTTCTTCACTGCGCTCCTCGAGCCAAGCGATATGTTCACTCGTCAGGAAACGTGCAGACTGTATGACGCTTCTCGTTCTCAGACTCTCTGACAGCTCCGTTAAGTCTGTTACGATACGTTCCAGCTTGCTCCACTCATTGAGAGGATGCTCGCTTACTTTTACCGAGGTATACAGAATGCCATCGGGTTCAATATGCCAGTTCTCAAAAGCTTCTCTTACACTATTCCGATATTGATCGAATGTGAGCTCCTGCTCCCGATGCTTGTCGATCTGGTTGACAATCAGGTAAAGCGGTTTGCCCCATTCCTTCAAGCGCTTGGAAAAGGCAAAATTTACTTCAGATTGCACATGATTGTAATCCATCACGTAGAACACCACGTCAGCCAGATGGAGGGCTGATTCCGTAGCAAGCATATGGGCTGAATCGGTTGAGTCGATACCAGGGGTATCCAGCAGCGCAGCTTTCCCTTCCAGAAGGGGAATCGGGTAGCGAATTTCTATAGAGGCAATATCATTGCCGTTTTTGCAATAAGCGTCCAATTCATCTAAAGCAATCTCATCAGACAGCGATAAATCTGCGTCCTTGCCCGCTACAGGAATCACAGTAGCTCCTGGCGCTCCGCTTCTGATCGTCACTACATTAGCACTTGTTGGAATTGGACTGGATGGCAGCAGGTGATACCCGCACAGCTTATTGATTAAACTCGATTTTCCAGCCGAGAAATGCCCGCAGAATGCAATCCTTAATAGCGGATCTGCCGCCTTGTGAGCCAATTCCCCTAGCTTCTCTGCGTTAATGAGATCTCCTTCCTGTACCATTCGTTCTCGAACGGCAATAAGCGCCTCGGCAGTCGCTGTATCCCGGAAGTGGTGCAGTGCGTTCATGTTTCATTCTCCCCATTTATCAGTTATTTCCATAAAAAAAAACCGAATTTCTCCGGTTTCTAGTGTACCACACTTTCATTTTCAGGTATAAAAATTTCAAACACATCACCGTGTTGAAGAATCGTAATATTACGATCACGGTGTTTCATTACAACGACATCAGGCTTGATCTTCATGCGATCCAAGTAATTCTCAGGTACATCTCCGGACTCAAAGATTGTAACGCCTTCTACTTCTGTCTCCTCATCGGTTCCGAGGGGGGTGTTAATAACCTTCTCGAAAATATCGGAGAACAATTCAAAATCATTCGTATAAACAGCTATGCACTTCATGCTGATCATTCCTCTCTCTCTAATCTTCATTCCTTAGATTTCCTTTTTTTCGGAGTTTTCATACGTTGTCTTCCATCCAAACAAACTTCTAACAGCGGACATGCTTCACATTGCGGATTTTGCGCCTTACAATGATACCTTCCAAAAAAGATTAACCGGTGATGGGTTTGGGTCCATTCATTCCGGGGAACTTTCTTCATAAGCTTTTGTTCCACCTGCAATACGGAGTCTTCTGGCGACACTAGTCCTAACCGTTTGGATACACGCTCCACATGGGTATCGACGGCGATGGCCGGTACACCGAATGCATTGGATACGACAACGTTTGCTGTTTTCCTTCCCACTCCTGGAAGCTCTACAAGCTGCTCATGCTTTTCGGGAAGTTGTCCATTATAACGTGTCATCAGAATCTCGCATAAGCCTTGAATATTCTTGGCCTTGTTCCGGAACAGACCAATACGGCGTATATCTTGCTCCAATTCTTCTAACGGAACCGCCAAATAATCTGCAGGTGATTTATACTTTTGGAATAGGGCAGCGGTCACTTTGTTAACTGTTTCGTCGGTGCATTGAGCTGAGAGCAGGACGGCGATCGTCAATTCGAACGGATTGGAATGATGCAGCTCACAGTGAGCATGCGGGAACATTTCGGCTACCGTATCCAGAATATAACGAACCTTTTTGGCGGTCATCGAATGACTCCCTTCGCTTCTCATTGTGATACAGTTTATCGGATGTGGACGAACTGCACAAGGGCAAAATATGATCAAATTCGACATTTTTGCGAAAAAAAACCGATGGCATGCACAAAGCATGCCATCGGTACCTGCCTTAGACGTGCTTATTTGGAGATTTCAACAATTTTGTTACCCATGAAATAAACCTGAACCGTATCGTTATTCATTAAGAAGTTCGGGCTCAATACGGATGTCCCTTGATGCACATAAGCGTTGTCCGGAAGAGTAAACACATTTATTTCATTTAGTGCTTCTTTTTTGAAAGTAATTTCCTTGGTGGTTGAATTATAGAAACTAACCACTTTTGTTTGTCCAGCTAATATTGCAAAAGTCGTTTTTCCTTTAGAATCCGTAGCAACCTGCACTCGATCACTGGGCTTCAAGGTTTGGAGAGTTGTATACACATTCCCATTACCCTTAATTGTGAAAGATGGACCTACTTCAATTACATGGGAGACATTTTTGTAGTCAACTACTGTTACTTTGGAATTCGCAACATCAACCGCAGAAATCGCACCGCGAACCGAGGTCAGCAATTGAATCCCCTCTAATGTTTTGCCAATGTAATCGAACTGTACCCACTCATCCAGCGGGATGTCAGCTGCTGTAAGAGCCGTCTGGCCTGCCCGAATGATTGGAATTCCAGTTAAGGAATGCGTAACCGAAGTAGTATCGGAATCTCTTACTGTAATAGTTCCGGCAGCAGCATCTTTGGATACGGTATGAACGATCAACGAATTTCGAACTTGGATATGGGCGATCTGATCTTGCGATGCATTGAAGACAGCACGAACAGAATCCCCAACCTTCAAGTCCGCAATGGTCGCTCCTGCAGGCTTGCTAGCCATTTCAACGATCGGATTCGATGCATATTTATACGTGTAGACCTGGTTGTTCGCAGTGGTGACCGTGAGCTCCCCTGCTGCTGTATTGATCTGCGCAACAGTTCCTTCTAACTTGGTAGCAATCTGAATGGAGATCAAATTAGAATCAGAAACGGATAAATTCACCTTTTTACCTTTAATGAATATGTTCGCAAAGCTCTCCAAAGGCAGCTCGGTTTCATCATAACGGATCTTCGTCTTGGCAGTGAGCTGATACACGGCTGGTTTGCCGAGTTCATCCTTAACATTCAATAGCTTTTCTTCAGGAATATAGCTCACAATAGTTGCCATAGTGAATCCCTGCACTATAGTACCCGTTACAATAATCCGATCGATTACATTATTATTCACTTCCAGCTTAATGTCATCGCCAATGTTGAGATCTCGCAGAGAAGCGTAGGCATTGCCTTCAATGACTACTTGTGTCTTACTGGATACGGCGTAGGAAGCCAATCCCCCTGATCCTTCTCTTTGAATCGTGATAAATGTTTTGTCTATGTTGATATCATTCTTGAGCTTGCCTTGATCACGGATTTCTACTAATTGCTTAACCACGGAGACGGTATTAGCCTTGCCATTCTTAACTTCAATGCGTATTGTGTCTCCAGCATATAAGGCAGCAGGATCGAACGGCTTGTCCCCCATATTGATAGTGGTTAAGGCCGTAATTGGATAGGACTCCACTTGTCCGCTAACTGCCTCTTTAACCTTGATTTCTTTTGCCTGCAAATCCAAAGAGACAAAAGCACCATCTACTGTTTTGTTGATCGGCACTTGCTTGACGTTGATCTCAGCAATCTTGGAATTCTGAATGAGTGCATTTTTCTTAAGCTCCAGGATGGAATCTGGAAGCAGGCTTCCTAGACTGACGCCGCCGCCATTCTTATCAAGAATCACGGCATTTGAAGCGAGTGAATATGTAGTCTCCATCTCATCGACTAACATCTTAACCGATAAATCATTCATGTCGACACTTATTAAGGTTCCCGTTATCGATTGCATCTGTACTTCATCATTTACGACTTCAACATAATAACCCACTTGATCGACAGAGACGATATAAACTTCCGAGTAAAGCTTGACTTCACTTGCCGTCATCTTACGGCCTTCTTCCCCAACACCATAGACAGAAGCTGTCGGGTAAAGCTGTATTTGCTTGGAAGCGCCGTTCTTATCCTGAACTGTCCAGCTGTTGCCGCTAGTCTGCGTTAAGAATCCTGCATACACACGTGAAGAACGATTCACCAAATAAGGCTCCGCACGGCTAAGAAAGGTTGCCATCTGAGCGCGGGTAACGCTTCCCTTTGGTGCGAATGTGTTATCTTCAAAGCCATATACAAGCTTTAAGGTAAAAGCTGCAGATATATATCCAACCGAACTGGCAGAAATTTGATCTTTATCTGCAAAACTCAATGGAGTGGTGCTAGTAGAAGCAAGATCTTGTTTGCCAATGACACGCACAATCATTTTGGCTACCCATTCACGGCTAGCTGCTCTGCTGCCCCATTTGGCAGTGTCGCTTTCCAATTCTTCATTAACAGCAATTAACCCCTTCTCGAGGGCTAATGCAATGTAAGGACGCGCATCGTCACGAATATCCGGAAACGGAAGCGCAAAGGATGCTTTCGATCCTAGCGCCTCCTCTTCTAGTCCCATCATTCTGATAGCCATAATCAGCACATCCTGCTGACTAACCTGATTCTCGGGTCTGAATCCCGATTCATCCCCTTGAACCACACCCAAAGTGGCTAGCTTATGGATATGCTTGGATGCCCAGTGCGACGTCTGAACGTCCGGGAAGGATAACTTCACATTGGACGATGTATTCGACTGACTTGTTGATGCAGAGGAGCTGCCTGTTCCAGTAGTTGGAGCTAATTCCGCATATGCGGTTGAAGCCAGCATCATTGTAGTGACAATGGAGCTGGTCACTACTAACTTGACTTTACGATTGATAGGATTATTCATTCCGTGCGCTCCTCATAGATTATCGTTTGATTGGGTGCGGGATGTCCATATGTCCCATTAAGGACTCCGTCTTCTTGCCATCCACTAACAATTCAATTGTTTTTACTTCACTGAACTGAAACAATGTTTTCTTGAATGCATCCAGCAAGAGAGCTTCGCCAGGGGCACCAAGCCTTCCTTGGTCGTTAATCGTGACATTCACCGTCAATTGACCATCCTTGATCTGCGCGGATTGAATATTAACCCCTTTGAATAAGGAAACCACCGAAGAATCAGGCGCAGTCTGTAACTTTTGCAAAGCTGACTTGTACTTGTCCGCTTCTGGCACATTCGTCAAGCTGCCCTGTTTCTCTACTAACTTGGTCATTTGTGTGTCTGCATAATAAAGTTTTATGTTCGCTTCAACTGGTGTTGGAGCTGGTGTTGCAGTCGGTTTCACCGTCGGAGTCGTTACAGGAGCGGGAGTAGACGCATTCGTAGGGTCATTCGTTGTTGGTTTGGATCCACACCCCGTTACACTTACTGCAAGCAACAAAATAACTGGCAATGCGGTCCGTCGTATTGTACGCTTTAACATCAGCTTCACTCCTTAAAACTTTCTATGAAAAAATTATAAATCATGACTATTAAGTTTCTCAGAAGCTTGTCTTAACTACCTGTCAAGTATTGCTTGATTGCTGTCGAAATTGCAGTCGCCACTCGACTTTGAAACTCGTCGGAATACAGCTGAGCTTCGTCACCCTGATTGGACAAATAGCCAATTTCGAGCAAAACAGCTGGCATATTCGTTTCACGAATGACTTTGAAGTTGCCTTTACGCACACCTCTGTCAGCAAAGCCGCTTACCTCCATAATCTTTTGATGGACAAGATTAGCGAAGTCAATGCTGTCTGGACGGGTGTAATACGTTTCAGTACCGCTCACAGAAGGGTTCGTGAACTTGTTGGCATGAATAGAGATGAATAAATTAGCCTCTACCTTATTCGCCAAGTCAACGCGATCTTGTAAGGATGGATATGTATCATCCGAACGTGTCTCATACACTTCTATATCCGGCATTTGCTTCAGAAGAGCAACAACTTTCTTTTCCATGGCCAATGTGAATTCCTTCTCTTGTCGCTCACTTGGCGCCAATGCTCCGGGATCAGATCCGCCATGTCCTGCATCAATTACAACTTTGAACTTTTTGTTAACCATTTTGATTTTGATTGTGTTCGTCGCCTTATCTTCCGTTAACGAATACCCTGACTTCTGACTGAGATCGAGGACAACTCTAACTACCGTTGGAGTGTTTTGAGCAAAACGTATTTTTTGGAGAATAGGATGTTTGACAATAATCTCTTTTTTAGGCAGCAAAGCCTCAAGAGGTGATCCCGTTAGGGAAAGACCAGGTAAATCAATAATTATCCTTTCTGGACCTGATAATAAGGAAATTTTGGGAGAGATCGGCGCAGAAGCCTGAATCACTACTTCTTCTCCTACAAAATCCAGCTTAGTCATGGTCAGAATCGAGGGATCTAGTGGATTGGGTTTGGTAGTGCCTGGAATACTGCCCGTTCCTGTTGTGCCTCCTGGTGTTGTCGAGCCATTAGAGCCTGAGCCAGTCGATCCAGTCGAGCCATTGGAGCCTGTTGAACCATTGGAGCCTGTTGATCCAGTTGAGCCTGTTGACCCTGGTGTACCTGTTGAACCCGGTGTGCCTGTTGATCCAGTTGAACCTGTCGATCCCGGCGTATTCCCTGAGCCTGTGTTGTTTCCTCCACCGCCAACATTTGAATTCCCACCACTTCCGCTGCCGGTAGATGAAGAATCGTCCAATTGCTTATAGAGAGATACCGTTCTCGTCAGATCGTCCCAGCCTACCTTAAATCCAAGCTGTTCGGTTACAAAACGAATCGGAACTAAAGTATTGTCCTCTACAATAACTGGCGGAGTCTCCAACTTATGCTGAGCTCCATTCAAGCTTACCGTAACATTCCCGATCTGAAGATCGATAACCGTCTTGTCTTGCTCGACTTTTATACGTTGACCTTCCTGGATCCAGGTAACTTTCGCCCCCACATTCTCAGAAATAATCCGTAAGGGTACGATCGTGTTGTCATCTACAATGCGGGCAGAGACCTCAGGATTCAATTTCTGTCCGTTCAGGTACACCTGAACGAAGTTGGATGCTTCGACACGAGCTGGCAACAGCATGGCAACCGTAATCAACATTAGCAGCAGCGGCAGTAGTGTTTTCCCGTACTTCATTGTTCACCTCTGGCAGTCTATTAATTTTGCCTGTACCCTGCTAGCTCTTTCTGGCAACATTAGCTATATTCTATCAAAATATGCTGCCAAAAGACACTATGTATGCAAAGCAGACAATAGTTTAGACGCCAGAATATGGTTAAAAGTTGCGAGATTTAACAAAAAACTCTATTATTTTCGCAATAATTAAGCAATAGAGTCATATAATAGCGAATAGAGCTGATTTATGAACGATTACGCGTAATTTCATCCATAACCTTACTCGTTCGTATAGCTGTTGAACCTGTGCTCTCACAATGCCCGCGTCCCAATAAATCGTTCACGATTGTCTGTATTAAGGGCTGTTGAATATGTTTTGGCGCATCAAAAGGATATTGTCGGGTGGAATGCTCTGTTGTTAATAGAACAGGCTCATGACCAAATGTGGAGAAAGTCAACTTGCCCTCGGTACCAACAATTTCATTGATTTCTTTGTTCTCGTATCCACAGAAGCACCAGGTCCCCGTACCCTGTACTCCTGAATCGAATGAATAAGTGCCAGTCACTATATCCTCTGCTTCATAGACGCCGCCCAAATTACCGGCTATTCCCGATGCTTCGCGAATGGGCCCCAGAATGAAATCCAACACATCAAGTGTATGGCTTGCAAGATCGAAAAAATGCCCGCCACCGGAAATCGAAGGGTTAAGTCTCCATGGCAGCTCTTCTCTCCGCTCCGTTAATTTTTTAGTATGGGTAGTGCTAACGAATCGAACTTCTCCAATCTCGCCTTGCTCAATTAACTTCTTAATATACAAGAACCGGGGCAATGCGCGTCTATAATAGGCTACATATAAAGGAACTCCTGCTGATCTGCATGCCCCAATCATTTTCTGACACTCAGCCTCATTTAAGGCCATTGGTTTTTCCACATATATCGGCTTGCCTGCCTCTGCAGCAGCTAATGTGTAGACCATATGACTGTCAGGAGGTGTTGCAATATATATAGCGTCTACATCAGGATCTGCTATCAATTGATTGGCATCCTTATACCACTTCGGCACATTATGTCTTCTTGCATAATCTTCTGCCAAAGCTGCATCACGCCGCATCACGGCAACTAACTCTGAACCCTCCACCAGTTGGAAGGCTGGACCGCTCTTTACTTCCGTCACATTTCCGCAGCCAATAATACCCCAACGAACCTTATCCATCTCTACTTCACTCCTTCTTCAGAAAGAATAATAAAAAAAATGACGTCTTAGGCAAAATAACCACAGACGTCATTCTTATAATTACAGCTTATCGAAGGGCTAAACGCTCCGCTTGTTTAGCTTCATAAGCAGTAATAGCAGCTTCATGCTTCAGTGTAAGTCCGATGTCGTCCAACCCCTGCAGTAAAAACTGCCGGCGATGCTCATCCAGGTCGAACGAGATAACAAGACCGTACTCATCAGTCAGCTTTTTGTTCTCCAAATCAACACTCAGCTTGTAGCCCTCGTGAGCCGCTGTACGTTGGAATAAATCCTCCACTTGCTCTTCTGACAACTTGATCGGCAAGATGCCGTTTTTAAAGCAGTTGTTATAGAAAATATCTGCAAATGTTGGGGCGATGATCACTTTGAAGCCATAATCCATAATTGCCCAAGGTGCGTGCTCACGGGAAGATCCGCAGCCGAAGTTAACTCGGGAAATAAGGACAGAAGCGCCTTGAAAGCGCGGTTGGTTCAATGCAAATTCAGGATTGACATTTCCCTGCTCATCGAATCTCCATTCAAAGAACAGGAACTGTCCGAAGCCTGTGCGTTCAATACGCTTCAGGAACTGTTTGGGAATAATGGCGTCTGTATCGACGTTGACACGGTCAACGGGACCTACAAGACCTGTATGTTTAATAAATGCTTCCATCGTTAGCTTCTCCTCTCGGCCGCTCGTTACACGCCGGCTTCTACTTTGAATTTCCAGTCGCGCACGTCGACGAATCGACCTTCAATAGCTGCAGCTGCAGCCATAGCCGGGGATACGAGATGTGTACGTCCACCGCGGCCCTGACGGCCTTCGAAGTTACGGTTGGAGGTCGATGCGCAGCGCTCACCAGGACTCAGAACATCCGGGTTCATAGCCAGACACATGCTGCAACCTGCATCACGCCATTCGAATCCAGCTTCGGAGAAAATCTTATCCAGACCTTCTTTTTCCGCTTGAAGCTTTACACGTCCAGAACCCGGGACCACAATCGCGTTAACATGGGAGGATACTTGGTATCCTTTTGCCACGGCTGCTGCTGCTCGAAGATCCTCAATCCGGCCGTTTGTACAGGAACCGATGAAGACACGATCCACTTTCAATTCCGTCATAGGTGTTCCAGGAACAAGACCCATGTATTCAATCGCCTTTTCGGCTGCTTTACGTTCGTTCTCAGTCGGGAATTCACTTGGTACAGGTACTTTCGCTGTTACATCCGTGCCCATGCCCGGACTAGTTCCCCATGTGACTTGCGGCACTAGGGATTCGGCGTCAAAATCAACAACCCAATCATAAGTCGCGCCATCATCTGTGACTAGCTTTTTCCACTCTGCAACGGCTTGATCAAACGCTTCGCCTTGAGGAACATAGTCACGACCGCGCAAGTAATCAAATGTAGTATCGTCCGGGGCAATAAGACCTGCTCTCGCTCCAGCTTCAATCGACATGTTGCATACTGTCATGCGTTCTTCCATGGTTAAGTCACGGATCGCTTGTCCAGTGTACTCAATAACGTATCCTGTTGCGAAATCCGTACCATATTTACCGATAATTCCAAGAATCAAATCCTTAGCGGTAATCCCAGGCTTCAAGGCCCCGTTCACACGAATCTCAAGCGTTTTGGCTTTGGATTGCTGCAAGCATTGAGTAGCAAGCACATGCTCAACTTCACTCGTACCGATCCCGAATGCCAAGGCGCCGAATGCTCCGTGAGTCGAAGTGTGGCTGTCGCCGCAGACGATCGTTTTGCCTGGATGAGTCAAGCCAACCTCAGGTCCCATAACATGCACAACACCTTGGTCGACATGATCCAGATCGAATAGCATAACGCCAAAGTCCTTGCAGTTCTGTGACAACGTATCGATTTGTTGCTTGGAGATAGGATCCGTAATGTTAAAACGGTCTTTCGTTGGTACGTTGTGATCCATTGTTGCAAATGTAAGCTCAGGGCGGCGCACCTTGCGGCCTGATAGACGGAGACCTTCAAAAGCTTGAGGGGATGTCACCTCGTGAACCAAATGGAGATCGATATAAATAATGCTTGGCTTGCCTTCCTCTTGCTGAATAACGTGATTGTCCCAAATTTTCTCAAACATCGTTTTCTTCGCCATGTTCTCACCTCGTCCGTTCTTTGATTCGATCATAACATTTACTCCTTCATTGATCCACTATATAATATCTATAAGCGTGATAGGTTTTAGCTATAAGCCAGATCATTACACAATGAGTGACAAGCAAAGGAGCAATACCCCATGGAACTCAGGCAGCTGCAATATGCGATTCAGATTGCTGCAGACAAAAATTTTTCCCGCGCTGCAGAAAAGCTTCATATCGCCCAGCCTTCCCTTAGCCAACAATTGTCCAAGCTCGAGAAGGAGATCGGCGTCCTGTTGTTTCACCGCAACACTAACGCTGTGGAGCTTACCCATGCAGGAGCACTATTCATCGAGAAAGCCCAAAAGGTAATCGATATGATGGAGCAGATCAAGCAAGAGATGGATGATATCTCTCATACACGAAAAGGCCGACTGACGATTGGCAGCCTGCCTATTACGGGCGCGCATATTTTGCCTATGGTGCTGCCGGTGTTTCAAAAGCGTTTTCCAGAAATAGAAATTGTATTAGTTGAAGAAACATCCGCACGCTTGGAGCAGCTAACTGCTAATGGACAAACCGATCTTTCACTATTGTCCTTACCGTTAGTCGAGGAGGCTTTATCCTATCACATATTAATCGAAGAAGAAATATGGTTAGCGCTCCCGCCGCAACACCCGTTACAAATATCGGATGGTGATCCTGTAGAAGTGAAGCAACTCGAGCATGAGCCTTTCATTATTCTGAAAAAGGGACAAGGTTTTCGCAAGCTGACACTTGATTTGTGCAGCCAAGCTGGCTTCTCTCCGCGAATCGTATTCGAAAGCAGCAACATCGAAACTGTGCAATCACTAGTTGCAGCAGGGATGGGAATTGCTTTTGTTCCAGCCATGGTTGCACGCGGACAGTGGAGCGAGATCACTCCGACATATGCTGCATTAGCAAGTAATCCAACGAGAACGCTTGTCATCTCTCATCGTAAAGGGCGATATTTGTCCAAGGCAGCCGAAGCCTTCATCGCTACGATGAAAGAGGTGCTGCAAACTCAACAAAATCAACGAATTCCTCAAACAAAGGTGCGGGAATAATGGATATTCTAACTTTTATCGGTACCGGTGACTCAATGGGAGTCCCTCGAGTTTATTGCGATTGCAGCATTTGTACAGAAGCGCGAACGACTGGATCTAATCGACGGTTTCGCTCTTCCGCTATGGTTACCCGTCCCACAGGAGAACAATTGTTCGTTGATTGCGGTCCAGATTGGTTAGAACAAATGCGATTTATTGGAGCAAGAAGCATGCACAAGGTTCTTATTACACATGCGCATCATGACCATATAGCAGGTCTTCCTGAATGGGCTGATTCCTGTCGTTGGACTGGACAGAAAGGAACGGTTTACGCACCTTCAGATGTATTTGATACGATTCGCAAGCAATACCCTTGGTTGGAAAGACAGCTAATATTTGTCCATAATGACGAAGGCTGTATATTCGGAGAATGGTTGATTCGGCCCTGGAAAGTTTGTCACGGCAAGAACGGCTACTCTTATGCCTATATCTTCGAGAAACCCGGCTTCCGCTTCGTCTATTGTTCAGATGCTATTTCGCTTTCAGATGCACAAAAAGAGCCGCTTAAGCGGCTTGATCTGCTTATACTCGGAACTAATTTCTACAAGGAGAATGCTGAACCGAGCTCTCGTTCTGTCTATGATATGGTCGAAGCGCTTCATTTGATAGAGGAATTGGAACCGGGGCGTGTATATTTCACACATTTATCACACGGGGTTGATCAGAATGAGCCTTATGCATTGCCCGTTAATGTCAGATTGGCTCACCACGGACTTCGCGTCGAGTTGGGGAATAATGTGTCCAGAGGATGAAGAGGCAAGATCAAGCACTTAGTATTAAATAAATAAATCCTATAGTCATAATCGACAGGATTAGAAGCTTAGCCTTCTGTCCCGCTGCGTTTGTAGGTCTTATATTTGTGTATCACGTCACGCCAACCTAAGTCACCGCGATCCAACGCCTTAACAAGCATCTCTCCTGTAGCAATATTCGTCGCTACCGGGATACATTGTACATCACACAGTCTGAGCAAAGCCGTAACATCAGGCTCGTGAGCAAGGGCAATCAGTGGATCGCGCAGGAAAATGACAAGATCGATTTCATTCTGGGCCACAAGCGCACCGATTTGTTGATCACCGCCCAAAGGTCCTGATTTCAGTCGAAATACATGAATGCCTGTGTCATCTATCAACTTGGTGCCTGTTGAGCCTGTTGCAAAGACGGTGTGCTTCTCGAAAACATGCTTGTAAGCGATGACGAAGTTGATCATTTCTTCTTTCTTCACATCATGAGCAATTAATGCAACGTTCATAACAACCGCTCCCTCCGAATAATGTACTTGGCCATGCTAAGTAAGGTTTGTTATCTTTTCTCTCTACATTTCCAAGTATATATCGGATTTTTCACAAAATCAAGAGTTTATGTCATAATAACTAACATATAATAGGATTATTTTAAAAATATTTTCTTTTATGTTATTGTTTATAACATTAATAGTTAGTTAAATGTTAGATATCCTTACATCATATAGCAAAAGCCGGACTAGCACACGGCTTGGTCCGGCTTTATTATATGCTAAATAGATAAAGATGCTTTTTTCAATACATTTGCATTAGTGCCCCATATTTGATCCTTCTTTTCCTGTTCAATCGCTGCCATCTCAACCAGCAAATAAGAGCTTTTAAGCGTGAACAATGGATGATTGGAACCATACAATACCCGCTCAATCGGAATGGTTTTAAGCAGATCTTCAATAACAAAAACACGATCCTTCAAACCGGAAGTATCCATATATACTCGAGGATGGGCTAATATCTCTTGCTTCATCGTTTCAATTTCACCAATACGAACAGTAAGCAACACAATCGTCAAATTCGGTTGACTAACAATGAACTGCTGCAGCTTATCTAGAGCGAGCGGTTGCTGCAACAGCAAGTAATCAAGTCGCTCATCTTCCATACGTTTGGAAATGAATAGAGGCAGATTGTGATGAATCAGCACCTCGCTCAGCCTGACCATGGATTCGCCATTCAGATCAAACGGATGATAGGAAGGGTAGATGCGCACCCCATGAATATCGAAGCGACGAATGCCCTCTTCAATATCTCGTTCCCAGCCCGGCAGATCCGGATTCACGGTCAAAATATGCTTATACTCAGTTTCTTTGATCAGCTCGTGAAGCTCCTCGTCCCCTTCGAACGGATCGTTATAAAATACACTATTCAAGGATGCTGCATACCCGGATGAAATATTGTTATCGCTATGAACCTTGCGTAAATCTTCAAGCTTATTTTTATATATTTTACGAAAAGGCCACTGGCCAAGCAGAACATTGACATCTGTATACACTTGTGTACCTCCGCTTCCAATCTTCAGGAAAACATTATTTCCCAACCTTAATTTTTCGATCGAATAATTTTATTGCGTTATGATAATAAATCATTTGTTTTTGTTCCGGCGTTAGCTCCGCCTCTTCCACTTGACCAACATTAACCAGATACGTTATCGTGATGTCGGATCCGAATACAATTCTGTCCACGCCGATTTGACGGATCGCGTAATCTACTTCATCTCTGCGGAAATAGGTTCCTGAGAAGTCGCTCCATACATTCGGGCAATCTCGAATTGCCTTGATCCCGTGATAGCCGTTTCCTCCGAAATGCGCCATTAGAAACTTCGCTTCCGGATAACGATTCGCAAGCCTGGCCACGTGGACACCTGTTGATTCATGCTCCAATTGGCAGACTGCTTTGTGGAAGGAATGTATCAGAATAGGCACATTGTAATCCGCACATTGCTCCACTAACGGATACACAAGAGGATCATCACATAATGTTGCGACCCATAATTTCATACCCGACATTCCAAACTCGTCTATCCCTTGCTTCAATACATCCAAGGCATTGTTATGGTTCGGATTGATATAGCAGTAGCCCTCGACAAGGCCAGGCTGCTCCTTCATGAATCGATTCACATCATTATTCAGCATGGCTATTTCTGAAGCATCAGGATAGTGACTCTTGAGGCCGGAAACATACAGCTTCGATATATTATACTGTTCACAAGCTTGGAGTAAAATTCTCGTACTCTCGTTGTATTGGTCACCCCATACGTGTGCATGAGCATCAATAATCATTGCTCTCCATTCTCCTATTCTTATCGAGCAGACAATGCTCTGCAAGCCTCGTCGAGACGTTCCAATGTTTCTTGAATGTCTGCATCCGTGTGACTGAAATTCACATAGGATACATTATACAAAGACACACCCTGCCTGTAAGACTCTCTAAGGAAAGAATTCAGAAGTCCTGCTTCAGCATCTTTGTTGGGCGAGAATGTCGGACAAGGCCAATAGCCCTTGATTTCCATCGGAATTCCATATCGAATGAATTTCTCGCTGAGCCCACTCCACAATGTCTCGCCTTGTCTCCATATATGACCAATAACGTTTCGAGATTTGTATACTTGAATTGTAGCTTTGGATGCAGCCAAGGATAGTGTTTCCCCTGCAAATGTAGAAGAAATGACAGCCTTCCCTCGATCACACGCAGACATGACTTCCTTACTTCCAACATAAGCAGAGATCGGCATCCCGTTAGCCATCCCTTTACTGAATACAGCCAAGTCAGGAGTCACTCCGAAATACTCTTGAATTCCGCCAATCGACATCCGAAAACCAGTCACAATCTCATCAAAAACAAGGAGAACTCCATGCTTGCGCGTAAGCTCTCTTACGGCAGGGTAGAATTCAGCTCCAGCCGCCATTGCTGCATAATCAGCAGCAATAATGACTGCAGCAATCTCTCCTGGATGGGCAGTGAACACTTGTTCCATTGCAGCCAGATCATTCCATCGAACCACGTGATGAAGAGCAGAAAGCGCCGCAGGTACGCCTGGGACAGTGCTGCCAGTTGCTACTTGGCTGGGTAGAGATAGACCGCCAGAACCCAATGAATTCACCCAACCATTGTATCCGACCTGCACGATCCGATCACGCCCCGTATACGTCCGAGCTATACGGATAACGGCTGCCAGTGCTTCTCCCCCCGTCTTCAGGAACCGCGCCTGCTCTGCGCAAGGAATAACTTCGCATAAAAGCTCCGCGACCTCTGCTTCAAGCGGATGAGGATGACCGAAGATAATACCGTTCCCCAATTGTGTACGAATAGCCTCATCTACCTCAGGAAATTGATAGCCAAGCGTGATCGGCCCCAAACCGTTACGATAATCAATATACACATTGCCATCTGCATCCCAGACACGGCAGCCTTGTCCTTTGACAATGACGGCAGGTTCATCCGGCAGGAATTGCGGAGCTTTTGAACATGTGCTGGAGCCCCAAGGAATGGTCCGATTCAACCTCTCGTTCCACTGTTCATTCGTATTCGTTTGCAAGATGCTCATAGGAATGCCCTCCATCTTATACGTATACAAGCGTAAATTACCCAAAATTTTCTAGTACATGTTTCGAACTTGTCTCTATTCAAACATACTAACATACCGTTGACAAGTGAAAAAATGAATTAATACAGCTCTGGCCTGCGATCTTTAAATACAGGTATTTTCTCCCGTACCTTATCTACTAGACTCAAGTCGATCTGGGCCGTAATTATTCGTTCGCTTTCGTCCCCTTCGACCAGCACCTCTCCCCAAGGATCAATGATCATAGAGTGACCGAAGAAGTCTGTATTGCCGCTGCGCCCAACTCGATTGCAAGCAACCACATACATTTGATTCTCAATGGCCCTTGCCATCAGTAATGTTCTCCAGTGGTGCAGTCGCGGATGCGGCCACTCTGCAGGAACAATCAGCAGCTTGGCACCATTTAATGCTAGCTTGCGTGATAATTCCGGGAAACGAATGTCGTAGCAGATCATGGCGCCAGCGGGAATATCGTCAATATTCAACTCACCCAGAGCAGTCCCTGCCTTTAAATGCTTCTCCTCGTCCATTAAACGAAACAGGTGCATCTTCGAATACTTACTATGAACCTGCCCCTCCCTGTCAAATGCGTAAAGGGTATTCCATATATCATCATCTATTTTCTCTGCGATTGAACCTGCAATAATATGAACACCGTGTTTAAGGCTGAATTCACCAATCATTGCTTTAGTTCTCGCACCCTCAAGGTCAGCCAATTGTTGAATTCGGTCGAGCGCATACCCTGTGTTCCACATTTCCGGGCATATGATTAGATCCGGTTTATGCTGAGCGTGCACTGCCTGCTCAAGCATACGGAATAGATTGTCGTAGTTGCGGTCTGGTTCACCTATTGCAATATCCATCTGTAAGATGGCGATCTGCAATTGTTGTTGTGATCCTGTCATTCCTGCATACCTCCTGTTCGTTTCCTTCTATCTTAGACCAACTTCTCCTGGACAACAACCATTCAGATTGGAAAATGCAGCAGTTCGAAGTATAATCAAATCAATACAACTAAGCGGAGTGAGAAACTATGAATTTACCTGCTCGTCCTAACTCTTCAACAACCTTTCAACCAGCAGAACGCATGAAGCGCTTGCCTGAGCAATTCTTCGCTTCACTTGTAAGTAAAGTTACCCGTCAAATCGCGATGGGACATGACGTAATAAATTTGGGCCAAGGAAATCCTGATCAACCAACACCTCCTCATATTGTAACAGCCCTGCAACAATCCGCCACGAATCCTTTGTATCACAAATATCCGCCCTTTAGCGGTTACAGGTTCCTGAAAGAAGCCATTGCTGAGCGGTACAAGCTGGATTACAATGTCGATCTTGACCCCGATACGGAAGTAGCTATCCTGTTCGGCGGAAAAACTGGTCTAGTTGAAATAAGTCAATGTTTATTGAATCCTGGCGATGTGTGCCTTGTTCCTGACCCTGGATATCCGGATTACTGGTCGGGAGTCGCATTATCGGGGGCCGAGATGGTGTTCATGCCCTTAAAGGAAACAAATGCTTTCTTGCCTGACTATTCCAGCTTAACTGCAGCAGACTTGGACAGAGCCAAGCTTATGTTCATCAATTATCCGAACAACCCGACGGGTGTTAATGCACCTGCTTCCTTTTATGAAGAAACGATCCGATTTGCTGAACAGCAAGGGATTGTCGTAGCTAGCGATTTCGCCTACGGTGCGATCGGCTTTGACGGGCAACGTCCGATCAGCTTCCTCGAGCTGCCGGGAGCAAAGGAAGTTGGAGTTGAGTTCTACACTCTATCCAAGACCTACAATATGGCTGGCTGGAGAGTTGGATTCGCATTAGGGAATCCAGAGATTATTCGACTTATTAACCTGATTCAGGATCACTATTATGTCAGCCTGTTCGGCGGGATCCAAGCCGCCTCCGCAATTGCGCTCACTTCTTCGCAAGCTTGTGTGGACCAGCTAGTGCAAACTTACGAAAGCCGCCGTAATGCGCTCTTCGGTGCACTTGCTGAGATTGGCTGGCAAGCGACTCCTTCTCAGGGCTCTTTCTTCGCCTGGCTGCCTGTTCCGAAGGGCTATACATCCGCGGCCTTCGCTGATCTGTTATTGGAGAAAGCCCACGTTATGGTTGCTCCGGGTATTGGATTCGGCCAGAGCGGTGAAGGTTATGTGCGGGTCGGTCTGCTCTCTTCTGAAGAGCGGCTCCAAGAGGCCGTTCGAAGAATTGGTGCATTGAACCTATTTAAATAAATTTATTCTTAGACCAATCCGATTGGAACGTATTCGAGACGGATGTCCATCCAACAAGATTTTTCGTAAAATGTAGGGTCATTCATTCCGAAAATGGTTAATGGATTTCTTTACAACCCGCTTCCACCGTGCTATTCTATAAGGAAATCATATGCATTCACATTAACGTGAAGACGGGACCAGTAGGACAGTATAAGACGTGTCAGAGAGTAAATTTCTTGGCTGCGATAATTTACCACGTTGCCTGACCGAACCTATCCCTGAACGGCCGGCGAAGAGTCGGACAGCCATTCCCACTGTTATTAGGGATTCTTAAGACGGATGAGCAATCATCAACTAAGGTGGTACCGCGGAAGCTATAGACTTTCGTCCTTAATAGGACGAGAGTCTTTTCTATTTATTCAAGGGTATATATGAAGGAGTGTCCCCCTATGAACCGACGAATTGTGGTCAAAATTGGCAGCAGCTCTCTCACATCAGACGAAGGCGGTCTCAACCGGGCTAAGGTTGAATATTTTGCTGCTGAGCTATCCAGTCTGCGGAAAGCTGGTTATCAGGTGCTGCTAGTTACATCAGGCGCCGTTGCAGCTGGCTTCCGACGAATTGGGTACACCAAAAGACCTAAGCTAGTGCACGAAAAGCAAGCTTCTGCCGCTGTAGGTCAGGCTTTACTTATGCAATGTTACAACGAAGCGTTCGATCGCCACGACCACGCCGTTGCCCAAATCTTGCTCACCCGCTCAGACTTCTCGAATCGCAAGCGGATTGACAACGCGCTCCGAACATTAGAGGAATTATTACATCACAATGTTATTCCAATTATCAATGAGAACGATACTGTAGCGATCGATGAGCTCGAGCAGAAATTTGGCGATAATGATAAACTGTCAGCGTTAGTTGCCAATCTTATGAAGGCCGAACAATTAGTGATCGTAACGGATACAGACGGACTATACACCGATGACCCTCGTAAGAACACCGATGCCAGACGTATAGAAAGAGTTGGCACCATTAGCGATGAGCTGTTCCAGATGGCTGGGGGATCAGGCTCCTCTGTCGGAACGGGCGGAATGCGTTCGAAGATTGAAGCTGCCCGGATTGCAGTTCGAGGCGGAGTGCCGGTATTCATAGGCAAATCCGCTGAACCCGAGGATCTGCTGCTTGCCGTTGACGGCAAGGGCAAGGGAACTTACTTCGAGACAAGTCTTCAGACATTATCCACTAAGAAACAATGGATTGGATTTCACTCCCTATGCCAAGGCAAAGTTGTCGTCGATGCGGGTGCGGAGAAAGCATTAGTTGTCGGCGGACGCAGCTTGTTGCCTGCCGGTGTTGTAGAAGTGCTAGGTGACTTCCATCCGGGTGACGTGATAGAAGTGGTGAATCTAACCGGATTTACGATCGGTAGAGGCGTTGTCAACTATGCGTCGTGGCAGCTGCGAGCCGCAGCGGGATTGTCTTCCGAGGAAGTTCAGCGAAGAGTGGAAGTTAGTAGGATGGAAGTTATTCATCGAGACGAATGGATCACTCTCGCGCCGCAGCCTGTTGCAATCGCGCTTGAATCCAATAACAATCATGACCAAGGAGGGTCTAATCTATGAGTGAAGTTAAAGAAAAAGCAAGCCTGGCCAAATCAGCTGCAAGAAAAATGGCTTTACTAACCACAGAGCAGAAAAATGATGCTCTATTGAAAATGGCTGACGCACTTGTAAAAGATAGCAAAGCTATAATGGAGGCCAATGCAGTTGATCTTCAAACAGGCCGTGATAATGGCACAAGCGCCTCTCTTCTGGATCGCCTTGCATTAGACGAGAAGCGGATTGAAGCCATCGCGGACGGATTGCGTCAAGTGGCAGAACTTGCTGATCCAGTAGGCCATCTCATTGAAGACTTAAGAAGACCAAATGGTCTGCATATACGCAAGTGGACCGTTCCGATCGGAGTCATCGGGATGATCTACGAAGCCAGACCTAATGTGACCGTAGATGCAGCTGGATTATGCTTGAAATCAGGCAACTCCGTCGTGTTGCGCGGCGGGTCGGCAGCTCTAGAATCGAATCGACGTATTGTTGAGACGATGCAGGAGGCTCTTAGCCACACCACCATGCCTCCAGAAGCGCTTCAGCTCATCATGAGCTCAGACCGGTCTTCAGTGGATGAGATGGTTACTTTGAATGGATTATTGGACGTTATCATTCCACGCGGAGGACGTTCTTTAATTCAGAATGTCATCAAAAATGCAACCGTTCCTGTCATTGAAACAGGCGAAGGGATTTGTCATACTTACATTGATATCGAGGCTACTCCAGAGCTTGCAGCTTCAATTGCCATTAATGCCAAGGTACAACGTCCTTCAGTCTGCAATTCAATGGAAACCCTGCTCGTTCATCAAGATTATGCCTCCCGTGAACTAGTTGCGCTCGCAGAGCAATTCCGTGAGCTTCAAGTAGAGCTTCGCGGTTGTCCTGCTGCACGCGAGCTTGTACCCTGGATGACGAAGGCAAGCGAAGAAGATTGGAATACGGAATATAACGATTTGATCCTGAACGTCAAGATCGTGAGCGGAATAGATGAGGCGTTAGAGCATATTCGCACATACGGTACTCTGCATTCGGAATGTATAGTTACGGAGAATGCTGCAGCGGCTGAGCGATTCCTGCAGGAAGTGGACGCAGCAGCAGTATATCATAACGCTTCCACCCGATTTACAGACGGGTTCGAATTCGGATATGGAGCGGAGATCGGCATTAGTACTCAGAAGCTGCATGCCCGCGGACCAATGGGATTACCTGTTCTCACATCAACGAAGTATACGATTGTCGGGAATGGCCAAATTCGAGGATAAGATTGCCATTATTCCACTACAACATTTCCAGGAGGATTACAAATGATAAGCGATAATACCAACTCGAGTGTGTTGTCTGATCGTCATATTTGTTTTGTCGGAGCCGGTTCCATGGCAGAAGCGATATTCCGCGGGTTAATTACCCGAGGATTCATTGCAGCGAACCAAATCAGTGTAGTTAATCGCCAGGATAACGAACGTTTACAAGAATTGCAACAAACATACGGTGTCTCCGTTAGCGAAGAGCAGGCTGAGAAGGACCGTTTTATTCAAAATGCAGATATTGTTGTGTTCGCAATGAAGCCTAAGGATGCAGGCAGTGCAATTGCCGAGCTATCACCTTTATTGACTGAGAAGCAGCTAATCGTTTCTGTAATAGCCGGACTCTCTATGTCCACAATCGAAGCCTTACTAAAAGGATCTTACCGCATTATTCGCACGATGCCCAACACTTCCAGTACAATTGGGCTTGGCGCAACTGGGGTTAGCTTCTCCTCTTCTGTCTCTCCTACGGAACGACTAATGGGACTTGAATTGTTCCAAGCCGTTGGCATTGCAGTTGAAGTTGAAGAGGAGCTTCTTGAGATCGTAACCGGCGTGTCTGGAAGCGGCCCAGCCTACATCTACTATATGATGGAGGCGATGATTGAGGCTGGTGTACACGGCGGATTGACCGAAGATACAGCTAGACAGCTGACAATTCAGACAGTCCTAGGTGCTGCTGAGATGGTTCAAACAACAGAAGAGGATCCTGCCGAGCTTCGCCGCAAGGTCACTTCACCGAATGGGGCAACACAAGCCGCCCTTTCGACACTTGACGATCACCATTTTACACTTGGAGTCATTAAGGCTGTCCAACGTTCAGCAGAACGGTCCCAAGAGATGGGGGCGGAAATTGCTGCTAAATATACGCAAGGTACAGGAAAGTAGGGATTGGAATCATGAGTTATTGTGTAGCGTCATACCGGTGCTTTGATGAGAAAGCAGATTTCCACAAGAAAGCTCAATCTATTGCCGTTGGCTTGACAGTTGGCAGCTGGACCGAGCTTCCAGACGCCAAGAAAGCTGAGATGGAGAAACATCTGGGCCGCGTATTATCCGTTGAAGTTCATGAACCAGACAAGTCTGATGGCTCTGAAGAGTCAGCTGAAGAGCGATATGCGGATATTCGGATCGCATATCCTGATATCAATTTCAGCGCCGACATTCCCGCCCTGCTCGTCACCATATTCGGTAAATTATCGATGGATGGCAGAATCCGACTATTGGATCTGCATGTCTCCGACGCTTTCCTTAATCACTTTCCAGGTCCTAAATTCGGGATATCCGGTGTTCGTGACCTGCTTGGGGTTCATGACAGACCACTGCTTATGAGCATCTTCAAATCTGTCATCGGTCACGATCTGCCTGCGCTTCGTGAGCAATTCTACGGTCAAGCGTTAGGCGGCGTTGATCTGATTAAGGATGACGAGATCCTATTCGAGAACCCGCTCACCCCCATTGGCAAGCGCGTTGAAGTGTGCATGGCTGCTGCAACTCAAGCGCAGATTGAGACCGGTCAGAAGCTGCTCTATGCCGTCAACCTAACCGGGCCAACCTCTAAGCTTGCCGCTCAGGCCAAGCAAGCGATTGATGCGGGTGCGAATGCCCTGCTCTTCAACGTCTTGGCCTACGGCTTCGACGTGCTGCACGAACTGAGCAGCGATCCCGCTATAACGGTGCCCATCGCCGCGCATCCTGCGCTCGCCGGCGCTATTTACCCTTCGCTGCATTATGGTATTGCAGCATCTGTCTTGCTTGGCAAGCTGATGAGGCTTGCGGGAGCCGATCTGGTGCTATTCCCTTCACCCTACGGTTCGGTCGTGATGCCTCGTGAAGAGAACCTGGCGATACAGCATACGCTTGTAACCGAGCAATTGCTGACAGAATACTTATATGAAGGCAATCCTGCTAACGAACCCAAGCTTCGCAAGAGTTTTCCTGTGCCTTCAGCCGGAATCCATCCAGGACTAGTCCCGCTCATTCTGCGAGATTTTGGCCGCGATGTGGTCGTTAATGCTGGCGGCGGGATCCACGGTCACCCTATGGGCACAGCGGCAGGCGGACAAGCATTCCGTCAAGCTATCGAGGCAACCGTGAAAGGTACACCGCTGGTAGAAGCTGCTAATTCAGCTCATAACCGTGAATTGAAAGCAGCCATAGATCTATGGGGAATCCGCCAATGACAATAACCGGACATAAGCAACAAGTTATTTTCTGCGACTTCGATGGAACCATTACAGAGAACGATAATATCGTTGCCATTATGAAACACTTCGATCCGCCTGGCTGGAGCGATATCGTGCAACGGATTCTCGATCGCTCGATCAGCATCCGTGAAGGTGTCGGATCGATGTTCAATCTTTTTCCTGCCTCTAGGAAGGAAGAGATCGTCCACTATGCGATAAACAATGCGGTCATTCGTAAAGGGCTTCCTGAGCTGTTGGACTATTGTCGACAGCATAACATCACTTTTTACGTGACGAGCGGAGGGATCGATTTCTTTGTATATCCTCTACTCGCTCCATATCCGATTGACCCAAGCCTTATATACTGCAACGGCAGCAATTTCTCTGGGGACAACATTCGTATCGAATGGCCGCATCCTTGTGACGAGCATTGTCAGGTTGATTGCGGGATGTGTAAAACAACGATAATCCGGCGTTTTCCTGCGGACCAATATGAGCGTATCCTTATTGGGGACAGCATAACCGATTTCGAAGGGGCTAAGCTCGCAGATCTGGTATTCGCCCGCTCCCATTTGGAGGACAAATGTAAAGAACTCGGGATTCCTTTCATTCCTTATACGACGTTTGACGATGTGACGAACAATTTGAAATCACGGAATTTGGAGGGTAAAGATGAATCGACCGGAGTATAACTTAGAGGATAAACAGCGTGTGTTCGCTGAACTTCGTGACATTAAAACAAACTTGGCCGCAAGAGGTTGGTTTCCAGGGACGAGCGGTAATTTATCCGTACGCTTAGGTGATTTCGATCCTGACCAATTCGCCTTTGCGATTACGGCCAGCGGCAAAGACAAATCGTTGCAAACACCAGAAGATTTTTTGCTCGTAAACGGTCAAGGCAAGCCGATTGAACCCACTTCCTTGAAGCCATCCGCCGAAACATTAATTCACTGTGAAATTTACCGATTAACCGGTTGCGGAGCTATATTTCATGTGCATACGGTATTTAACAATTTAGTTTCTGAGTTGTTTTGGGAGCGCGGGAGCATTCCTGTCCAAGGCGTAGAACTGATTAAAGCGTTCAACATTTGGGAAGAGGAAGCTTCGATTAATATTCCGATCTTGCCGAATTACACAGACATTTCAAGAATCGCATCATTGGTTGAAGGAAGCTTGAACCCCGACATCCCAGGAATTGTTCTGCGCAAGCACGGGATTTATGCTTGGGGCGCCAATGCATTCGAAGCCAAACGCCACCTTGAGGCGTTTGAGTTTTTGTTCGAGTATGCTGTTCGTTGGGAGCAGTTGAATCGGTCCTAGTGAATGAACAAAAGCTGGAAGGGGCGTGAACCGCACCCCTTCCAGCTTTTGTTCCTCACCAGATATACCTTTTATATACCCAACTGCCGATAAACACAGATATACCCAACGTAAAGTTAATCCAAACCAATAACTTGGCAGCTTTTTTCTCCTTCTTGTACTGATCGCCTCGATAATTCTTAACATCCACCCATAGGATGTAACCGCCTGTGGCCAGGAATAGAAAAACAATGTAATTTAAATATCCTACGAAACTGGTTGCCATCCCCATTGATCAGCCGCCTCCCAATCTTTATTCCGTTTTCCCGCCAATTCTGCGAACACTAAATGTAGACTCCACTTTAATATCCACGTCCTTATAAAGCTCTCGCCATTTTTCTTTTGTTTTAATATGTTCATTCCAATATTTCGGCTCTTTTGCTCGCACATACTCCCCGAAGCCGAATATATCGGAGCTTTTTTCCTGGGTTTTCTTAATTAAGGCTATATAAGCTTTGTCAGCCTGCTCGGATAGTTGGTCTTCAATTTTACTAATGACCTTTGTTGCTAACTTAGCATTTTCGTTCGATTTTTCCCTCAGGTTGCCTTCATTATGCAATTTGATATGAAATTGGGGACGTCCGTTCATTATGGAAACGTCTGTTCTCGCTTTTCTGCTTGTCACTTGATACATAACATTAGTCTCAGTATCTGGAATTTTCGTAAACACGCTATAGCCTCCGGGTTCGAGCCCCTTGATACCCATATACGCTCCGATTTCCAACGGTTCGCTATGTCCAACCATTTTCTGACCACTGAAAAAAGCTAACCCTGATATTTGCATATTCCCGTTCTCTACTAACTTTACATAAGGAAGGAATGGCTCAATTCCAAGGGCAGAGTCTGCTGTCCAGAATGTGCCCACAAACGCATTAGGCAGCTTACCCATCTGAACCGCACGATCCATCGTCGCTAACAAGTAAAGGGTAGGCACCCGCTCGAGTTGCGGAGCCATTTTCATCAAATCCTCTGCCCTTCCTTCCGACACTACCATCCAGTTCGTACGCCGTACATCTGGATTCCGCCGCAGATTATCACTGATGTTGGATAAATTCGATTGTGCCAATTTTTTGGACAAGACGATCACCCGAAGATGGCCAAAAAAAAGCTGAGCGGCAATTTCCTGTTGTAAGTTATTAAAGGCATCTTCTAATGTGTGACCTACGACACTTAACACCCAGACAGGCTTCTGACCCGCCCCCGAACCACCTCCGCCTTCACCGGGCCCTAAGGGGATTCGACCAGGGATGGCGACTTGAGCGGTTACTTTAAGCATCGCTCCTGCTGGCGATGGGATGGAACCGCGAAGATGTGAGATTTCCCCTTCCTTCTTCTCTTCACTCGGCTCTGCTTCATCAATGCCAATTCCCAGAATAACAGCCCGTTCTTCAATTTCGAGTCGGTCCCAGCAACCTGTCACCAGCGGCAACAAAGCGACTATAACAAGCAGCACTGCAATCTGCTTGCTTCTAATTAACTTAGTACTTGTTGCCGGTAGAGTCCCCCATTTTTTTCTCAACCCCATTTGAATCCCCCCTTTTTTTGCGTACTCCTGCCATGAGGAGCAGCAGCAATGGATATCCAACCGTGATCACCAGGCCGATCTGACCGACCCGCACGATAATATCGTACATATTAAGCACATTCTGAGGAAGCATAGCAACCACAAATACAAATGGAAGGATCATCATGGAGAACATACGGTGGTCCTTCAGTCTAAATAACTTGCTGATGGAGTGAATCACCAAATAGTAGCTGGAAAACAGAGTTGTAAAAACGGCTGTAACCCACACGGCCAAAAATGCCGCATCCAATCGCTCTAATATGTTGGCAGGCAGTGAGGTCACCTTCGCTAATTCCAACGTAGGCCACAGCAGCTTGTTCGTTTCTTCTGAACCGAACACGGCCACCGTAGCGGTCACAATGGAGAGGTACAATCCTCCTGTAATGAGGATAGCCCAATAGGCGGAGGTCATAGCCCGAGATGGATTGCGCATGGCTGGAATGACCATTGTAATGACGAATGAGCCTTGGAATAAGGCAGCTACTGTCAGACCGCCATTGAACATTTTCCCCCATTCCAAAGTTCCCCAGACCGGCTGCAGAAACAGGATATCTGCGTTTTTCAGCGATAATGCAACGATGAGCAGGACCGGGAACAAAAGAAGAGGAAAGTAGAAATGATGGATATAGGCGAAAGTTGTTATGCTGTTGCGTGTAGATAGAGCAGCGAGCAGAAGCATTACAATGACCGTAACTTCTAAAGGCGTTTTCTTTAATACGGTGGTCACAACCACTTCACCAAACTCCCTTGCGGCAAGAGAAGTCAATATGGCAAAAAAGATAATAATAAACAGGCTCCCGATCCGTCCCAACAGCTTTCCAACAATATCCTCGCTGTACTCAATGATGGATTGATTGGGAAAACGTTGACCAAGCTTGGTAATCAAAAGGATGCCTACGAAGGCGACGATAATTCCTATGATCGTGACTAATGGCGCAGCTGAACCCCCGCTCTTGGAAGCAAATTGAGGCAGCGGAAGAACCCCTACCCCGATTACAGTGCTAATGATCACGATCGCGGCTTGAATCGCTGTTACTTGACGCGGATTGTCCATCGGAATCCCCTTCCTTTTGAATGCCGGGCGACAGTGGATCCAGCACATTATTTTTATTATGTAGAAGCTTCTCCTCTTTCTCACTGTTTAGTCTAGTACCGTCCATAGGATGAAGCATGACCGGACGGCGTTTCATCCAACCTAAAGGCGCTCGCATCAGTGTATCTTTCATTCCCTGGAAATTTCCCGGTACGAGCGGACTCAGATAGGGCACACCGAATGATTTCAAGGAAAGCATATGATTCACGATCAAGATAAGCCCAACCATAACTCCGTATAAGCCGAATATTCCGGCAAGGATGATAAGCGGGAATCGTAACAACCGGAGCGCTAGTGCAGCATTATAGGCTGGAGTGGCAAAGGATCCAATGGTCGTTAATGCAATGACGACAACTGTGATCGGACTGACAAAACCTGCCGAGACCGCAGCTTGTCCGACAACAAGTACGCCTACGATTGAAAGTGCACCCCCTACCTGCTGCGGAAGCCGGATCGTTGCCTCTCGAAGCACTTCCATAGACATTTCCATAATGAGTACCTCTATGACAGAAGGAAACGGTACACCTGCACGGCCCCCTGCCACCGCAACCGCAAACTCAGTGGGAATAAGCTCCGGATTATAGGAAATGACGGCAACATACAAGGCCGGAGAAATCAACGAAAAAATTAGGGCAAGCAGACGGGCGAAACGAATGAAGCTAACCAACAGAAACCGTTCCGTGTAATCCTCACTTGTCTGGTAAAACTGGGTAAACACCGTTGGAAGGATTAATGCGACGGGAGATCCGTCTACTAACAGAATAACTCGTCCTTCCAGCAAATTTGCCACCGCTTTGTCTGGTCTTTCGGTGTTTTGGATTTGTGGAAATGGAGAGAAGTGATTATCCTGAATAAACTGTTCCAAATAGCCCGAATCCAGAATACCGTCAATCTCGATCATCTCGAGCCTGTTCTTCACTTCTTTAACTAACGCGGGATTGACAACACCTTCCAAGTAGCAAACAGCTACCAGGGATCGGGTCATCTTTCCTATCTTCATTGTCTTAATTCGAAAATTCGGCGTTTGCAACCTGTAGCGCATGAGAGAAAGGTTCGTGGTTAGCATCTCAATGAATCCTTCTCGCGGCCCCCGAATAACCTGCTCTGTTTCGGGCTGGTTGATTGAGCGTTTATCGATACTGCGCGTCTCGAACATAAACGCTTCATCTATCCCCTGTACATGCACGACTGTACAGCCCCCCATAAGCGACTCCACAAGCATGCTCCATTTTTTTTCCGTAACGCCTTCACTGGGATACAAAAAATCGTTCATCAACAGATCGCGCAACGCTTCTCCATCTAAATTCGTATCCTCGCGACGGCTCCCCACCGTCATAATAGACTTCAATATCTCCTTCTGAGCGCTCTCGGTCATGTTACAAAAAAAGGCAATCACAGCAGGTACGTTCCCCATTACATGAAAGGGACGAATAATAAAATCGTCGCTGTCACCTAAGAGTTCGCGCAGAAATGAGGTGGTTTCCTCCACGTTAGCTGATATAGTAGCATCGGGGTTCTCCTCCAACACAGATACAGGTGAGTGAAGCTCAGGCGTTGACCGCCGCTTGATGCTCTTTTTTTTCATTTTGAACCGCGGTGAAAATACCATTGTTGCTCAGCTCCATTCAAGTCGAAATAAACATGAATCGATTACATTATTCGCAATCCGACATAATATTATCCTGATTTTTACTTTCATTAAGAAATGTGGGACACTGAGCTCCGAATCAACGCAAAAAAACCAATAGAGACCCCTGGATCTCAATTGGTTTAATCAAGTATTGTTTCAACCTTTAATTCTGCTCAACCCACTCCACACTTTCAAGAAGACGGTGCTTCATAAGCTCCAATACAAAATCAACATAGTACTCCATCCTTACAATAACTCGATAATGATAATTTTCGTATGCATAAAATAAAACATCGGTATAAATCCGATTGTCTTCAAATTTATGCTGAACTTCTTTGATGGCTGCTGCGGAATGGTTTGTCTCTAATAGGATCAGTTCAAATTCTACATCGGGTCCATTTGCTATTTCGCGAATTTGTACAATATTCTTGTTAAAGCGATAAGTGAGCACCTTCATACCTGCCCCCTCCTTGTATGTTAAATTAAATACCTGAAATAAATGTATACACTGGAAAACGCAATCGACAAAATCATTAGCGGAAACCCGTATTTCAAGAAGGTCAAAAATTTGATGGGATGTCCTTCTCTCCCTGACATTCCTGCAACGATAAGATTCGCGCTAGCGCCGATCAAAGAACCATTTCCTCCCAAGCAAGCGCCAAGTGCGAGACTCCACCATAGAGGCTCCAGGTCGCTCACCCCCATATTACCCATTTCCTGGATCATTGGAATCATTGTTGCAACAAACGGAATGTTATCCAGGAACGCAGAAGCGATTGCGCTAAGCCACAAGATCAGCATAGATGTAGCTACCAGATTCCCATCTGTTAATTCTATAGCTTGAGCAGCTAATTGTGCTATTACCCCGGTTTCAATGAGACCGGAAACAAGAACGAACAACCCTACGAAGAAGAAAATGGTTGCCCATTCTACTTTGGTGAAGGCGGTTTCCATCATATGCTCTCCAGTAGGCAGAAGTAGCAGGAATGCGCCTGCCAATGCCACAGTTGCCGACTCCAGATGCAAGGCTTGATGTAGAAAAAAACCGATAATAGTAAGACCTAAGACAGCTAAACACTTCTTTAGGAGCTTATGATCAACAATCAGCTCCTTTTCATCCAAATCCATTATACTCTTGATACGATCAGGAGTCGTTTGAATATGTTTTCGAAAAAGCAGAATAAATATGGGGATGTAAACGAGCATAATAATAATTGCTATAGGTGCGAGATTATTAATAAAGGCCATAAAGGTCAGTTCCTTAACCGCGCTGCCAATCATTATGTTCGGCGGATCCCCGATCAAAGTTGCCGTACCTCCCACATTAGAGGCGATAATCTGCGTGATTAAATACGGCATAGGGGATACCCCTAGTTGTCGGGTAATGCTAAAGGTGACAGGTACCATCAGCAGTACTGTAGTGACATTATCTAGAAAGGCTGATCCTACGGCAGTTATGAGCACTAGCGCAACCAATATTCGTGTGGGGTTCCCTTGCGATTTCTTGGCCGCCCATACGGCAATAAACTTGAACAACCCTGTGTCAGCCGTAATACTAACAATGATCATCATTCCAATCAAAAGTCCAAGTGTATTAAAATCAATATGATGCAAGGCTGTTTCTTGCTCCACAATCCCGAAGGCAACCAAAAGCAGGCCGCCCACCATAGCAACAATCGTACGATGAATCTTCTCCGAAATAATCAGTGCATAGATTAATAGGAAGATCCCAATTGCCCAAATCGCTTGTTGTTCCATTTCTTATTCCTCCTGGCAAAAGACTGTATTCACAATTCAGAAAATAGCAAAGAGGAGCCCTTGGTGACAGGCTCCTCCACTTAATGTAACCAATTATTATATTAGTACTCGTCTACCTATTTGAATTGCATTCTAAAACTATCATGTCGGTTGAATGATGTCAATAAGATTTGGTCTGCTGGCGCCCCCCGCGGAATTTCTGAGTGTATTCCCTGGCTTGCTCCAGAGTGAACACCCGATTGCGGCTCCATTCAAGCAGGATACGATCTACATATCTGAAATGCAGCTTCCCGGCAAATACAGATTCCTTTAATGCTGCGAGAATTAGCGGCTCTGGATAATGATCATGATCGATCCACTGGGTTATGGTCTCACACTCCATTGGGGTCAAAGGCCTAGCGAATTCCTTTTCGAAGATAGTGAAAATGTCTTTATCTGTATCAGGGGTGCGCAGTGCTTGCACTTGCTCTTCTTGACGCTCCTCCGTCCATTGGACGGCCAGTTTCATATATAGCGGCATCAAGTTATATTGCTCAGACAGAACCCCTGTTATTGGGTCGGTTTCCTCATCAATTTGAATAAATTGCTGTTGGACAAGTCTTTGTAAAGCTTTTACCACCGTATCTGGCGAGGCCGTCATTCTCGACCCAATCTCATCCAAAGTCGGGAACTCTTTGCCGCCCTTCTCACGGAAGGCAATTAAATGTATGAGCAGCATTGCTTCGGTTTCTGACAGCTTCAGTGCTGAATAGGACTGTAACAACAGAACGGGGACAGACACCGAACCTTCGCGAAGCGCAGCAGCAAGGCCTTGCTGGGTCCACTTCCATTGGTCATCTCTTCGCATCATCGGTTCCTTTCTTTATGGGTATAATCGATTCAGCAGACGGGGGAAGGGAATCGTCTCCCGGACGTGCTCGAGGCCGCAGATCCAGGCTACTGTTCGTTCAAGACCTAGACCGAAGCCAGAATGAGGAACCGTTCCATACTTTCGCAAGTCCAAATACCACCGGTATGCATCCTCAGCCAATTCATGCTCCTCGAACCTCTCCCGCATCAACTCAGGATCGTCAATTCTTTGACTGCCCCCAATGATCTCTCCATATCCTTCAGGAGCGATGAGATCTGCACATAAGACAACTTCCGGCCGTTCCGGATTCGGCTTCATGTAGAAAGCCTTGAAGGAAGCAGGATAATGCGTAATAAATACTGGCTTGTCGAAGTTCTTGGCGATCTCGGTTTCATGCGGAGCTCCGAAGTCTTCTCCCCACGGCAAATCAAAGCCCTTCTCGTGAAGAAGATCGATAGCTTCATCATACGTAATTCGAGGGAATGGCGCCGTTACGTTCTGCAGCTTGCTGATATCACGTTCCAATGTCTGCAATTCCTGCGGACAATGCTCTAACACCGATTGAACGATATAGGAGACGAACTGCTCCTGAACACGCAAATTCTCTTCATGATCCACGAAGGCCATCTCCGGTTCTATCATCCAGAATTCAATCAAATGGCGTCGTGTCTTGGATTTCTCCGCACGGAACGTCGGACCGAACGAATAAACGCGTCCTAGCGCCATAGCTGCAGCTTCCATATACAATTGTCCGCTTTGGGTTAAGTAAGCATCTTCATCAAAATATTTGGTATGGAACAAATTTGTCGTGCCCTCACACGATGACGGTGTCAGAATCGGTGGATCAATCAAGTAAAAACCGTTCGTGTCAAAATATTGTTGAACAGCACGAATGATCTGAGCGCGAATAACCATAATAGCACGTTGACGAGGCGATCTCAACCAGAGGTGGCGGTGATCCATCAAATAATCGACCCCATGCTCCTTTGGCGTAATCGGGTATTCGTTAGCAATTTGAATCGTCTCAATTCCTGTCACGGTCAATTCATAACCGCTCTGACTTCTTTCATCTGCCCTAACTGTGCCTGTTATGTACAAAGAGCTTTCTTGGGTTAGCTTCCCTGCTTGATTCCAGTCTTCTTCACTGACTTCAGCCTTTACTAACACACCTTGAATAAAACCGCTCCCGTCACGAAGCTGCAGGAATTGAATTTTTCCGCTGGAACGTTTGTTATAAAGCCAACAGCCGATCTTTACCGTCTGTCCAACGTGATCCTTCACATTACGAATCGCGCATAGTTCCATCTCACTCAACCTCCATATAAGACTAGTTCTATACAAAATGATACCTCAAACGGAGCGCAGAGTCGATATGCGGGACCTGTGTGTTCGGCTTTTGGGAATAAAAAAACTTCAGCCTCAAGCTGAAGTTTTTTCCTGTATCGATGCCATTAGTATGCGGAATTCATCACCAGTCAATACTTCTTCCCGAATTAAAATATCTAGCGACTGCTCGAATACGACCCGATATTTTTGTAAAAGCTCATGTGTTTGTTCGGTTAGCTGTTGCAAGATCTCCGCATTTTCTTTCATCAATTCTTCCTTCGTCACCATACGGCGGTCAATAATGCCAAGACGGGTCAGACCGGAATCCATCATGGTACCTACCAGGTTAAGCGCTTGTTCAAAATCATTCCTGGATCCTGTGCTGCGTCCTCCGTAAAACAGTTCTTCCGCTACGGACCCGCCAAGCGCAATCATGATCTGATGCTCGATTTCATTCTTGGTATATAAATATTTGTCCTGCTGAGGACTATGCCTTACATAACCTAATGCTTTGCCTCTTGGACTAAGCGATACCATTGACACGGAAAGAGGTTTTACAACCTCCGCAACAATTGCGTGACCTAATTCATGCAGCGCAACACGGCGTCGTTCCTCGATAGTTGATTCCCGATCAATTTTCTCACCCATCATCACTTTGTCGATAGCCTGCGAGAAGTGCGACTGGCGAATCGTTAGGTCCCCTGCGCGAAGTGCATAGATCGCCGCTTCGTTCATCACACTTTCCAACTGTGCGCCTGAGAATCCAAATGTCTCTCCTGCCACTCGGTCTAGATTCGCTTCTGTGTCAATTGGCTTATTCTTGGTATGAATCTGTAGAACATGAAGGCGACCCTTCTTATCCGGCAGATCAACTTCAATGTGACGATCGAATCTTCCTGGCCGCAAAAGAGCGCTATCCAGCATTTCTTTGCGGTTAGTAGCAGCCATAATGAGGATGCGAGGCGTTTCCGCTGTGTGAATGCCGTCCATTTCGGTGAGAAGCTGATTCAGAGTCTGATCATATTCACGTTGTTGACCGCCTTCACGTTTACCGCCAATTACATCAATCTCATCTATGAAAACAATAGCGCTTTGTTTGTTTTCTTTGGTTGCCCGGTTACGAGCCTCCTTGAATAAATCACGAATACGGCTAGCTCCCACCCCAACATACATCTCCACGAATTCACTGCCTGATGCGGAGACAAAAACAGAGTTAGTATAATGAGCCGCTGCCTTGGCCATCAAGGTCTTACCTGTTCCGGGAGGACCCGTCATCAGTATTCCTTTCAATGGACGAATACCGAACTTTTGAATCTCTTCGTATCGAATCAAGAAATCCAAAGCTTCCTGTAACTCTCCCTTGGCGCGATCTTGGCCGCCAATCTCATCAAATGTGAAGTAGGCAGGGCTCCTGTTCAGATTCGCTTTACGCGAGCCTGGATTAGAAGATAAGCCCACATTCCCGCCTCGATTCCGGCTCAAATAGAATAAGGAAAAACCGACTATAGCTACCAAAACAACAGGAAGCAAATTAACTCCCATATACAACAAAAAAGCTGCGAGTGCTGGAATAATTCCTACAATTACTTCTTTCCCGAGCTTACTCATTCGGCCACACCCCTATCTTCTGGGATTGGAGCGGAAGCATTAAGTATAAGCTCTTGGATTGATCTCTCAATGTTACATATACGTATTTATCATCCATCTCCGTTTGCACGTTTAGCCCTTCTAAGGAGCCTTTTAAGTCTTCTAATCGTTCAGGAATATCCCCGTAATGCTTCGTCTGCATGGCTTGCGCGACATGGAACAGCGCCTTGGACCACCAAGCATCCAATGCTGCGTTTGAATCATTCTTAATATCTAATTCCACACTCCGTGATCCAATTACAGAAGCCCCGCGTGTAACAATAGACTTATAGATCTCCCGCATATTAGCATCGGAAGCCGGTGTAAGATGAATAGTAACCTTGTTCCGGTCTACTTCTACCGTGGCATCCTGAATTCCAGGTGTTTCCTTAACAATCTCATTGAGCGGTGTTTCCATAGCATAACTATCATATAAAAACCAGCCACCAAAAAGTACGGTGAGTGATACTATTAAACTAATTCCGATAGGTAGAAGACGCAATTTCATTCATGTCGTCCCCCTTTCTAAGATGTACGAACAGTATATCATATCTGATATACGATAGTCCTTTGAAATGTGTGGAAATCGTGTACATTCTATGATTTTTTATCATTTAGATCATTAATATTTAATGATATAAAATAAAAAGCCATCAGTGAATAACTACACTGACGGCTCATATATCTCACTGCTTACTCAGCTTCCAGGTATCGATTTCGACCCCATCGCTGAATCTATAATAATCATAATAATATCTTCCTTCTTTTGTACGTTTATAGAATACTTCCCAGACATACTCGTCATTCAGTTTTCCTGGCAGTACCCGCTCAATCTCCACGTCCTCGCCGCGTTGCAGCACCTTGTCACGAATTACTTGTTCTGTAACACCGCCCTGGGTGCCTCCCAAATATTCCATATGAACTTCCTCGCCACCGACCCACGCTACTGCTTCCTGGCCTGCTTCATCGTTGCCGAACACAATCGTGTAGGGTTGCTCGCCTCGGAATGTTTCCACACGGCTTACTTGTTTAATATAAGTGTTCTGCGTAACCGTCTCGGTTGCTAGCGCATGAGCATCCCACTCATCGTTCTGGACTGCGAGATAGAACCGAAACAGAACGACGCCGATCAGCACCAAGCCAACTACTAGTCCGGCTATCTTTTTCTTCATCCTTGCGTCAGCCTTTCGAATGAGCTTTGGGCATCAAACTTAATTTTCTCTTCATCCAGGGTTAAGCATTGTCCATTTTGCACAAGACAGCGGCCGTCAACGAACACATCCGTCACATCTTTGGCTGAAGCCGAGTACACGACATGTGAGCTGTAATCCGTTCTAGGGAGAAAATGCGCTTGATCAATATCAAGAGCTATGAAATCGGCTTTCATACCAGCTTGCAAAGCGCCTACGTCGTCCAGCCAAATGGACTTGGCCCCCGTGAGGGTACCCATGCGAATCGCTTCAACAGCCGGAACAGCCGTCGGGTCACCTGACACTCCTTTGTGGATCAAAGCAGCAAGGCGCATTTCTTCGAACATATCCAGATTATTATTGCTTGCTGGGCCGTCTGTTCCAAGAGAAACCAGTACGCCTGCTCTCAACAAATCAGGAACCCGAGCAACTCCGCTGGCTAGCTTCAGGTTACTTCCAGGGTTATGGGAAACTCTAACATCGTACTTGCTTAAGATTGCAATTTCTTCATCTGTCAAATGAACCGCATGGGCAACTATAGAAGGCCTTGAGAACATGCCAAGCTTCTCTAGATGCGCCACAGGGCGAAGACCGTATTGTTGCTCATTCTCCAACACTTCTCTAAGCGTCTCTGACATATGTGTATGCATAGGCAAATTCAGATCATGAGCTGCTTGTACGAACTTCTCAATAAAATCCGGCGGGCACGTGTAAGGTGCGTGCGGCGACATAACAGTAGTGATACGTCCTCCAGCTTGTCCATGCCAATCACGTGCGAACTGAATGGCTTCTGCAAGCTTGGCATCCTGAACGTCCGGCGGACATAGACCAATGGCGCCTCGAGTCAACACAGCACGCATTCCTGAAAGTTCAACCGCCTGGGCGACTTCATTCATATGGTCATACATATCCAGGAACGAGGTCGTGCCCCCTTTCAGCATCTCAACAATGGACAATAATGTACCTGCTCGAACATCTGCGGCAGTAAATTTGGCCTCATTCGGCCACATTTTCTCTTGGAGCCATACTTGCAGGGCAAGGTCGTCTCCATATCCTCTTAGCAGCGACATAGCAGCATGTCCATGTGTATTCACTAAGCCAGGCATATACAGCTTGCCTTTACCATCGATTACTTCATCGTATAATTTGGCCGGATCCGGATCACCTGTTCCTATGTAAATAATTCGATCTCCTTCAATCTCCATGTATCCTTCTAGGTAAGGAGAGGAATCCTGTAAGGTAATAAACTTTCCATTGCGAATTAGTGTTTTTTTCAGCATAAATAAAGACATTCCTCTCTTGAATAAAGTCATGGTTTCAATGTACCTTTTCACAGCTCAGAAATCAAGGACGATTCCCTTTCTATAGCTTCCCAATGCATTCTTGAAAATGAAATGAAAATGCGTTGCAATTGTGCAGTCATGTGTGTTAATTTTAATTTTGTGTAAATGGACAGGTACGTAATCATTTAATCATTATGCCGATGATGGAGGTTTCAACAATGATGATTTTCAACAAAAAAGGGGATATCGATTTCCTCAATTTACTCATTCAGAGCGCGGAGAACACATTAAAGGGTGCACAAATGTTCCGAACCGCAATGATGGGTGACAAGCCCCCTGCAAGCTATTTCGATGTATTGAAGGAAATGGAGAATAAAGGCGACTCCTTAACTCATGAAATATACAAAGGCTTGAATAAAGTGTTCATTACACCTCTCGATAGAGAAGATATTATGGAGCTTGCATCCAAACTCGACGATGTCATGGATGGCATCGAGGCTTCCATCGCTCGCTTCGACTATCTGAACATTACCTTCACGAACCAATATATGAAGGATTTCTCGGAAGTCATTGTTAATTCCTGTGAGCATATGTTAACCGCGTTTAAGCTGCTATCTAAGAAGAAATACATGCAAATTCGCGAACATACGGTACATATTAACTCGCTTGAGAATGAAGGCGACCGTTTAATGCGGGAAGGGATTCGCGAAATTTTCACTAACCCTACTGATCCTTACCAAGATTTTAAGTTGAAGGAACTGTATGAGCGTCTGGAACAAACGACCGACAAGTGCGAAGATGTAGCAGATATCCTTGAAAGTGTAGTTCTTCGATACGCCTAACTAAATAGAACACCCTGTAGGAGGATATTATGCTCACGCTTACGATTATTATTTTTATCGTTATCCTTGCTCTCCTGTTCGATTTCATCAATGGTTTTCACGATACAGCCAATGCCATTGCAACTTCGATCTCCACCAGAGCAATGTCACCCCGTTTCGCTGTTATATACGCCGCTTTATTGAATGTGGCGGGAGCAATTGTTTCTTCGGAAGTTGCCAAGACTGTAGGAGGAAAGATTGCGAACCCGGCTAATATCGAGAATGGTATGCTGGTTGTTATTGCTGCTCTGATATCGGCAATCTCCTGGAATTTGTTGACCTGGTATTACGGGATCCCATCCTCTTCTTCCCATACTTTGATCGGTTCATTGGCTGGGGCGGTTATTGCTGGTGCAGGATTTGATGCTTTAAACTGGGATGGCTTCGGCTCCATTATTATTATTCTGATCATGTCTCCGATTATCGCTTTTGGTGTTGGTTACTTGATCATGACGATCGTCAAATATTCGATTCTGCTCTTCGGTAACCGGTCGAGATCGAAGCTGAACAGAGGATTCAAAACGTTCCAGATCTTCTCGGCAGGATTACTTTCTTTTTCCCACGGCGGAAATGATGCTCAAAAAGCAATGGGAATTATCGTATTTGCCCTTGTAGCCGGGGGGTTCCAGGATACTCTGGACGTTCCGTTATGGGTCAAACTCTCCGCTGCTACGGCAATGGGGTTAGGGACCTCCGTTGGAGGCTGGCGTATTATCAAAACGGTTAGTAAAAAGATTATGAAGATTGAGCCGTCTAACGGCTTCGCCTCAGATCTGGCTTCATCCATCGTTATCCAAACTTCAACAGCAATGGGACAACCTTTGTCCACTACGCATGTTATTACCTCTTCTATAATCGGGACAGGAAGTGTAATCCGATTCAAGGACGTGAAGTGGGGAACGGTCACACGGATGATAATGACCTGGATTATTACCATTCCGATCAGCATGATCCTTGCATTTATCATTTACGAGGTGTTGTTCAAAATCTTCTAAAAAAAACCGTCCACTGTAGGACGGTTTTTTCATTATTATTATTCATTTTGTCCCTTGGACTCTAAATAATAAGCAAGACTTTGAAGCTCCGTAGTAAAGTCAGCATGGTGCACACGGACGGCCTCAGGTACTTTGATAATCACAGGTGCAAAGTTCAGTATAGCTTCAATTCCGGTTTCCACCAGCGGATTGGCGACGATTTGGGCTTCCAGTGCAGGGACCGTAATAATCCCGATCCTGACCTTATATTGCTCAACCATAGCCTTCAAATCGTGTATGGGAGAAACCTTGAGATTATTGATCTTCTCCCCTATTCGGAGGGGAGAAGCATCAAATATGGCTACAATCTTCATATTATCCTGCAAGTAAGCATTGTAGTTGCACAATGCCCTTCCCAAATTGCCAGCTCCGATCAGAACAACAGGTATGACCTGATCGAGCTTTAAAATTTGGCGTATTTTTTCAATCAGGTAAGGTACATCATACCCGATCCCCTTTTTGCCGAATTCCCCGAAATAAGCCAGATCTTTACGAATCTGCGCTGGATTGGCATTCAGCTTATGTCCAAGGTCTTGCGATGAGACCGTTAGGATGTTGCTTTTGTTCATCTCGTTAAGAAAACGCAGATAAACAGGCAGTCTTCTTACTACAGCTTCCGATATCTTAGGCGTTTTCACTCGCATTATCTCCCATCCAGCTATGAATTCTCGGAACGAGCTGGTTTAAGCTTAGATGCTCAATCTTAGGTCCCGGTAATGAATACAAGAAATGTCTCCCGTAAGTGGTCTCCAACACACGCGTGTCGTAGAGAATAACGACTCCACGATCCGTAGAACGCCGCACGAGCCGTCCAAAGCCTTGCTTGAATCTAATGACAGCTTGAGGTACAGAAAGGGCTGTAAAAGGATTCTGTCGCTGTTTCTTGAGGTGGTCACTCTTGGCTTCTGCCATCGGATGATTCGGCGGTTGGAAAGGAAGCCTTACGATAGCTAGACAGCTAAGCGCATCTCCGGGAATATCTACCCCTTCCCAAAAGCTGCTTGTGCCTAATAATACACAGGAAGAGTGATCTTGAAACAGTCTCGTAAGCTTGGTTCGATTGCTGCTGTCGATCCCTTGACCTAATACATGAATTCCTTCGGCTCTAAGCTGTTCCTTGATCTCTTGATGCACCAATTTAAGCATGCGGTAAGAGGTGAACAAGACCAGCATCCTTCCCTTCATCTCAACAGCTACATCAATAAGAGAACCCGATAAAGCACTTATGAATGCTGCTTCACCAGAGTTTCCTTTAATACTTGGGAAATCGCGGGGAATTAATAGCAAAGCCTGCTTCCGATAATCGAATGCCGATGGCAGTAATACGGTTTTGAGCTTTGGAGTGTCCTGAAAAGTATCTAGGCCGAGCTGATTGCTGCTGTAATGAAAGGACTTATTCACGGATAGTGTCGCAGAAGTTAGAACAACACTATCTTTCACATCGAAAAAATATCCCTTCAACAAATCACTCACATCGAATGGCGCCACCATCAGTTGGATCGATTTACTCCGGAAATATGGGGTAGCTTCCATCCAATACACATAATTCTCATTATCCATCTTCATGAAGAAACGTAGGGTATCTCGGCAGCGCGTGAGCTGTTTGACCGTTCCTGACAAATCCGTTAGCAGACTGCTTGTCGCATATTCCTCTGATTTGTCTTTCATCTCAGTAGAGATCCGATCCAATTTCTTCGTGATATCGGTTAGCTCGAGATAGATGTTCTCTTCCATGGTCACTAACGATTTCCATTGGCTTGGCAGCTGATCCGGCTTCATTCTCCGAACGAATTGCCCTCCTTCTCCAGCAAGAGGATCTACCTGCTCAGCAGTCAATTGAAATAGAAGTTCCGTGAGCTGATCCCATTCTTCTTTCACTCGAACGATTTTGGGATACAGACTGTCTAATCCGCTTAACCACTCGGCTGGTGCCCCCTCAGGCTCTTGCTGAAGTCTCGCTAATAATGTTGGAAGCTGACCGCTTCTAGAGTCTTTGTAAAGTCTTAGTAAAGCGTTATGGAGTGCATTGTAGCTCAGCTCAGATCCAAGCAGCTTGGAAGCCACTTCCTCAAAATGATGAGCCTCGTCCACTACAAGGTGCTTGTAGCTCGGTAATAACCGATTCTCAGCCTGGATGTCCGTGAACAATAAGGAATGATTCGTAATGACAAGATCCGCAATAGAAGCCTCGTGGCGCGCTCTATGGAAGAAACATTTCTTGAACCAAGGGCAGGCCCGGTTCAGACACGAGTCGGTATCGCTTGAAACCGTATTCCAGAATTCGTTCCCGCGATTGCCGAAATAAATCTCTTCCTCGTCGCCATGTTTCGTTTCGGTCAGCCAAACGATCATTTGCGCTGCTGTAAGACGATCGTCTCGATCGTTAGCATAATCATTGTGCTGCAGCTTTTGCTCGAACTTCCGCAGACACAAGTACCGACTTCGCCCCTTTAGTACAGACGCTCGAAACGATACAGGCAAAATGTCTTGAAGTAAAGGAATGTCGCGTTGTCGCAGCTGCTCCTGCAAATTAATCGTATGGGTGCTGACGATCATTTTTTTCTCTTCTTTGATGCCGTGGTACAGAGAGGGAATCAAATAGCCAAGTGATTTGCCTGTACCTGTACCCGCTTCAACAATAAGATGTTGGTCACTGGCAAGTGAAGCTTGAACCTCTTCAATCATCTGGCGCTGTGCTGGACGTGATTCATAATCGGTGAACCGTTCCTGCAAATTAAGATTGATTTGTTCATAAAATTTCTCGAAGGTTTGATCAGCTGGAAACGCAGGTTTCCCTTCTTCTCTTGCCGGCTTCTCTTCATCCCAATTATCAACGTTCATTGCGAACTGACGAAAATATTTATGTGTGTCTGGGTCAAGAGCGGTTAATGTTTCTTTCCATAGACGTACCTCATGGATAAACCAAGCGAAATCCGTCAGCTCGGATTCATACAGATTAGAGAGTCTCTGAAGAGTGATCAACGGGAGATTTTCTATACGTTCCAGGCATCTTTGCCAAATCAGAGCCGTTGCCTCAGCATCGGAGTCCGCACGATGCGGATGGTCATGCGGAATCCCGAAGGAGTTGCTGACCATGGAAAGTTGTAAGGTGGGCAGTCCAGGGAACAACACACGCAGGAAAGGTATCGTATCGAGAACACGTCCTCCAAAAGCATTGTAACCGCATTGCTCGAAAGCACGTGCAAGAAAGCCTAAATCAAACACCGCGTTATGCGCCACTATTACAGTATTCTCATCGAAATATGGAAGCATTCGAGCGACGACATCCTGTAGATCCGGGGCATCCTTCACATGTTCATCAGAGATCCCGGTCAATTGAGCAATAAATTCTGGTATTGCTTTGTTAGGCCTGACGAACGAAGAGAACTTCTCTGTGATATAGCCTTGCTCTATAACAACAAGACCAACCTGTATGATGTCATCCGAAGGTTGGTCTCCCGTAGTTTCAAAATCCATAACCGTAAATTTCATCCTACGTATTCAATCCTTTCTAAACAAGTGCACCTTAAGCATACCAAAACGATGCACCGTATGGAAAGGTAAAGTTTTCCCCCGGGCATCGTTTGGAATTAATGCAAGAAGTTTTGCCCAGGCAAATTAGTGCCTGCTTGCTTGGCGCAAACTTCCATATTATGGACAGGCTGCACGCAGGATGGATCTGCCTGATACGCAAGTTGAAACAATTGCTGAGCCTGCTCCAAATTGTCATTCTTGGCCTGGATACATCCCATAGCGTTGTAAGAAATTGCTCTCATGGGTGCATGATCAGAAATTGAAATAATAAATTTAAAATGCCGGTAGGCTTCTGCTTCATTGCCGTTTCTCATATGCCCCATTGCCAAATACAAGCGACCCAACATGAAATCGGGAAATTGACGCACTACTTGCTCAAAGGATCGCACAGCATTCTCGAACATCATCAGTTGAAAATATCCTTGACCCTTATTAAAGTCATCGGACTTGAACCCAGGTTCTCCAGGATCCGTCAAAAGCCCGGACTGTTTCTTCTCACCTTGGCTTGCAGGTAAAGATACATGCTGCGTGATGCTGCCCATCTTCTCTTCAAATTTCAGCCATTCTTCAATCATGTGATCACTCATGCTTTTCAGGGCATTCAGTTTCTGGCTGAGCTCATGCTTTTGAGCGGGCTCCGCATTCGGATAATGCAGAGCAATATCATCTAGAACGTCATTCATGGTCTCGAATAGCTGCTTAATCATGACATCCCACCTTAAGCTGAAGGTTGTATCGACTTTTCAAGCAACTCTCCCCTACATGTTACAGAATGGTCGAGTGTGTTTCCTCGTGCAATGTATGAAGAACTTGATTGTCCGGGCCCATAATGGCTACCTTCGGCTTGTTCAGCAGCGCTTCCTCATTACTCATAAGGGCATAAGCAATAATGATAACTGTATCTCCTGGCTGTACTAATCGGGCTGCTGCACCATTGAGGCATATGACACCTGAGCCGCGAGGTCCTGGAATAACGTACGTTTCTAGCCTCGCTCCATTGTTATTATCCACGATTTGAACTTTTTCATTAGCCAAAATATCGACCAAATCCATCAAATCTTCATCAATCGTAATGCTTCCGATGTAATTCAAGTTTGCTTCCGTAACCGTTGCACGGTGAATTTTGGATTTCATCATGGTGCGAAACATCGCGGATCACCTCCCGTTAAGAATCGTATTGTCAATTAGACGTGTTTTTCCGAATTTGACTGCAAGCGCAATAACAATCCGTTGGTCCTTGGTAAAAGTTTCAAGCTGCTGTAAAGAAGGATAAGTTCGAATATCTACATAATCGATAATAGCTATAGGTGCAGATTGGATGTGTTGAATAATCCGATTCCTAAGTGATTCAGGAGTAAGGGATGAATCAGTCGCATACAGCTCTTCCGCTATATTTAATGCTTGAGACAATACCAGGGCTTGTTGACGTTCCTCCTGGCTCAAATACACATTGCGCGAGCTCATCGCAAGACCGTCTGCTTCTCTAAGCGTCGGGCAAGGAATGATTTGCACCGGCATATTGAGATCAACCACCATCTGCTCTATAACAGCTACCTGCTGCGCATCCTTTTGTCCGAAGTAAGCGCGATCCGGTTGAACGATCTGGAACAGCTTGGTCACAACGGTAGCTACACCGTCAAAGTGACCCGGCCTTGACGCTCCGCACATGACATCCGTTAAGCCAGTTACCACAACTTTGGATTGAATGGGAGTAGGATACATTTCCTTCACCGAAGGAATGAATATGAAATCCGTTCCCGCCTGCTCGGCCAATTGTGTATCTCGAGCATGATCTCGCGGATACTTGTCGAAATCTTCATTGGCTCCGAATTGCAATGGATTTACGAAAATACTCACTACAACAATGTCGCATTCTTGACGCGCTCGCTTGATCAGACTGACATGTCCTTCATGCATGTAACCTAATGTGGGCATGAAACCGACAGTTGGTTCAACGGAAGACTTGCTTCTTCTATCCCGTTTGGCTTCATATAAAGCTTGGCGAAGCCCCGCTATTGTATCGATCACTTTCATATAGAAAACTCTCCCTTGTGTGTACCCTTATGACTTATTTTTTGTATCGTCATCGTGGTTTCCGTACAAATGATCCAACTCAAGATCGGTATGGAAGGAATGCTCTTCCGCCGGGAAGCTGCGTGATTTCACTTCCTTCACATACTGCGCAATGCCTTCCCGTATATGATCCCCAAGGTTCGTGTAAGATTTTACGAATTTTTTGGGATAAGGGTCCGCTGTATATTGAAGCACATCATGATACACCAATACCTGGCCGTCACAATGCTTGCCTGCTCCTATTCCGATCGTCGGAATCGATAATTGTTTCGTAATGAGCTCGGCAAGCTCGTCCGTTACGAGCTCCAGTACGATGGCGAACGCTCCGGCCTGTTCCAATGCTTGGGCATCATCGATTAACTTCTGAGCTTGTGCGGAAGTTTTGCCTTGAACCTTATACCCCCCAATTTGAAAGACAGATTGCGGAGTAAGTCCGATATGTCCCATAACCGGGACCCCAGCTTTGACGATAGCGTCCACAGAACGCGCTATTTCTGTTCCGCCTTCCATCTTAACGGCTTGACAAAGGCCCTCGCGCATTACACGGCCGACTTGTGTAAGTGTACTGTCAATCGTACCGTGATAAGTCATAAATGGCATATCCGTTACGACCAGAGGCAAGTGTACGGCTCTCGTCACAGCTTTGGTGTGATAAATCATTTCGTCAAGAGTTACCGGCAAGGTGGATTCATACCCCAACACAACATTGCCCAAGGAATCGCCGACCAGAATAACATCGACCCCTGCTTGTTCCGCTAATCTTGCTGAGGGATAATCATAAGCCGTAATCATGGAGATGGGGATCCCGTCCTGCTTCATTTTACGCATTCTTGTTGTGCTCATTTTTTTCGCTTCCACTTAGTCCACCCACTCTTCTTCAAGATGGCTCCGGCCCAATATAACCAATAAAGCCCCCTCAGCGTTACCGCTAAGGAGGCTATCGAATACAACAAAAATCAATCTCTCGATTGTTTTCTGTCTCCCGTCCCTTCGGCTCGAAGCAGAATTGCAACCTACACTTCATTCATTATGACCTAATGTGTTCAAGAAAACTTGCGATAATGCGCGAGTGCAGTTCCAGTAAGTGGATACCGCCTCAATGAATAGTATACCAAATTCCGATGTAATTTTCATGACATTTTCATAAAAAATTTGATAGCGCATCAGGATTGGATTTCTGCTGAATACAATTTTACCATTTCGCCATCAGCTAACTTAACCACTAATGCTCCCATCTCATCAATAGAAAGCGCCGTGCCTTCGATGAGTCCCTTAGGAGAGTTCGCTCGCACAGTGCTTCCTAACGACATGGTAAGGGCTTCCCAGGCCGTCCGGATCGGTTCGAACCCTTTCTCCTGATACAGGTCATAGAGGGCTTCAAACTCTTCCCAAACGTGCTTGATGATCTGAATCCTGTCGACCTTGTGACCTGAAGCAAGCCTCAGCGAGGTGGCAATCGTCTTCAAGTGCTCGGGGTAGTCATCCTCCTCGAGATTGACGCTGATCCCAATGCCCGCAATCACATAACGCAGTCGCTCATCCTCAGCCGTTGATTCCAACAAGATGCCGCATATTTTGCGCTTCTCAATAAGGAGATCATTCGGCCATTTAATCGCTACCGGCAAAGCCGTCACCTTGCGAATCGCCCGGCATACAGCAACCGCCGTTAACAACGTTAATTGCGGTGTGAAATGTATGGGAATGGTGGGTCTAAGCACCAGACTCATCCATATTCCTTTTCCTTTGGGTGAGTGCCAAGGTTTGCCCATTCTTCCGCGTCCTGCGTTTTGTTGCTCGGCAATGACTAACGTTCCTTCACCCGCGCCTTCCTCAGCCAACCGTTGAGCAATAATCTGTGTGGAATCCACTTCATCGTAAAGCTTCAGGCTTCGTCCCATCACTCGAGTTTGCAGGTTGGTCATGATCTTTACGCCTGAGAGGCGATCTGGTTGGCTAATGAGCCTATACCCTTTTCGGGATACCGCCTCAAATTCATAGCCTGCCTCACGAAGCGCCGTTATATGTTTCCAAATGGCGGTTCTGCTGCATTGCAACTGTTCGCTAAGCTGCTCTCCCGACACGAACTCGCCTTTATGCTGTTCGAATATAGTTAAGATGCGTTCATTCAAATCGCTTCACTCTCGCTCTGCTTTAGAGCGGCTTCTAACAGCCGCTCTTTGGTATTGGGCAGACGGCCAAGCGCTACTTCCAGCAGCAGGCCGTCCAAAATGCGGCCGAGCCATGCTCCGGCCGGGCGGCCTGCTGCCGCGAGCACGTCGCGGCCGGTAAGCGCAAGCTCGCTCACGCGCGTCGCGGGCAAAGCCTGCACCCAATCCGCACCGGATTGGAGCAGGCGGGCGCGCGCAGCCGCGTGCGGCGCGCTTGCCGCTGGCGCAGCCGGCGGCTGCGCTTGCGCCGCTGC
>FWWL01001845.1_pt1 | contig 47725 bp, 39 predicted proteins | sample 2228331 | NCBI WGS metagenome assembly FWWL01 (sample SAMEA103939775, study PRJEB20133) | metagenome | reverse complement strand
CTCGGTGTTGTTCGTCCGTATCACCAGCGGCTGGTTGTTCGTCGTCCCAATAAATTCTCCACTCGTTACTGAATTTCCCGTTAATGACCATCCTATTCCGGATATTGCTTCTTCGGGTACATCACCTACTTCAATTGGTTCGCCTATTCCCAAACCACTTAAATTCGGATAGTTCTGTACTCGTATACGCGAATACATTATCTCCACATACGAATCTCCTGGGTTCGGCTTCAACCTACAATAAACATAGAGTCGTTTCGCTGGGGAAAGACCAGAATAATTCCCACTTACAACTGTTCCAGTACCTAAAACGACACGAAATAGACCATAAGCGTCGGTTGTCGGGGAAAATGTTTCTTCGTACAAAACTGTTCCATTGGCATCCTTGATTTGAATATTAAGCTCGTGAATCGATGAGTTGGTAAGAACTTGACCAGAAGAGTTAACTGCATAGCCACGAAAATCTATGATGGGAAGGGCAAAGGTTTTCGTAGCAAATAAGGAAATGATAAAAAAGAAGAAAAAGGTTTTGGGAAGAGAATTCATAAAATCACCTTTAATTTGTTTAACAAATAATGCTTGTGCATACAAAGGTTCTTTATTATGAAAACATTTTGAAATTTTTTAAAACTTAAAAATGCAAAATAAAAAAAATAAACATAAATTGAAAATTTTTTTTGGCTTTTATAAAATTTAAATCCCTCTCCGTAATTTGAATGAATGCAGGACGAGGATTATAGTCCCTGGGATATGCAATTTTCATTATATTTGTTATTTTGTTATTGTTTGATTTATGAAGGACAGAAAGAAAATATTGATAATTACTGCACGAGTTCCTTTCCCGCCGATTGGAGGCGATAAGCTGAAAAATATGTATCTTCTCCGATATTTAAATCAACAATATTCTGTCCATCTTGTAACTTTTTCCGAACAACCACTAACCGAAGAGCAAAGGATTTTTTTAGAAAGCACAACCGACTATTACAAAGTTTTTTGCTACCCACGTTGGCGATATTATTTGAATACATTAAAATTTCTGTTTAACACCTACCCTTTGCAGGTTAACTACTACAATTTTCCGAAAGTTCGAAAGTTTGTCCGAAAACTTTCAAAAGAAATGGATATTGCGATAAGTGCATTCGAAAGGTTAACAAATTACCTTTGCCAACTTGATATCCCTGTGCTTAACGATATGGGCGATAGTTATGCCCTCAATTACTTGAACTCGTTTAGTAGGACACATTCAAAATTTTGGAAAATCATCTATTGGATAGACTACCATCGCTTGTTTAGTTACGAAAAGAAGATTATCGAGCAGACAGACCACACCTTTCTTTTCAATCGCAGGGAGGTCGATTACTTCAATTCCCCGAAGGTTCAACTAATACATCACGGGGTCGATACTCAACTGTTGGAATACGATAAGTTTGACTCTCGGTATAAGAATTCGGTAGTTTTTTTTGGGAAAATGAGTTATCAATCGAACATCGATGCAGTAATTTGGTTTGCCGAAAATGTCCTGCTGCATCTTCCACAAGAGATGGATTTTTTAATTGTAGGAGCAGAACCCAAGCGCAGACTTTTTAAACTTGCAAAAGAAAATTCTCGGGTTAAAGTTTTGGGATTCGTCGAAGACCCTTTCGTTATTCTTCGCTCTTGTTTGTGTGTTGTTGCACCAATGTTCGGTGGTAGTGGGATACAAAACAAGATACTTCAATCGATGGCGGTTGGTTCGCTTGTCGTTTCTTCGCCATACGCTGCCTATCCAATAGTAGGTAACGAAAAAGACATAATTTTGACTGCAAGCGAACCCGACGAGTGGATATGGACAATTCAGGAAATTCGACAAGACCCCGAAAAATTTAAACCTTTGCGGGAAAGAGCAAGAAATCACATTAAAAACAATTTTACTTGGGAAATCTATTGGTCTGAATACTCCAAAGTGCTTGAACGACTCTTAAATAGTCGCAAGTAGGTTTAAGTTAAATCGCTTTTGTAAAGAAATCTGTCAGGTTCATCGGATTTTAAAATGTAATTCCAGAAGCAAATAGCACCTTCACGGTGCGAAGGTAAAGGCACAAGTTGGACAAACTCGTCGAGTCCCAACCAGCGATAATCTTCGTGTTCGGGCGAAATACGGATGTTGGGTTGGTATTCAACCAATGCACCAAAAACTGGTGCAAAGCATACCTCATCTTTGTAAGGGTCGAAAAAACAAGTAACGTAGGGGATAGACCATATTTTTATTGGGACAAGGCCTGTCTCTTCTTTTATTTCTCTTAATGCACAATCGATGGCTTTTTCGCCACTTTCGATGTTACCTGTAATTGCTTGCCAAATTGCAGGATAAATTGGATTAGCCTTCGAACGTTTCAGAGCCAAAAACTTGTAACAATCATTCGCTTCATCTTTTGCAACAACGTGGACTTGAATTGTATTTGCCGAAAATCTAATCATTTTTCAACAGAATTTATTGATAAATTTTACAAGATTTTCTGCATCAACAGTCCAATTATACTTTTTGCTTGCGTATTCGACGGCATTCCGAGACATTGCCTCCCAATCGAAATTGCTTAAATTTTGCAAAATGCTGATAACTTCTTCGGGCTTGGATAAATCGACAGAGAGCCCTGCCCGAGTTTCTTCGATGATTCTTTTAATTGGCTTGACAGTTGAACCAATCACGGGCAAGCCAACAGAAAAGTATTCAAAAATTTTATTATGTAAAGTGAAATTATTAAAATCATTAGTAGGTAAGGTAACTATCCCAACTTCTGCTTTCGAAATTATCTCGAAAAGTTGATTATATGGAATTAGACCATAAAAGAAGACTTTCGATTTCGAACGGGCATTGTTGACAATTTGCTTTAATTTTGGTAGAGTTTCGCCTTCGCCAACGATATGGAACTCCTTTTGTGGATTATTTGCGAAAGCCCGCAAGAAAAGTTTTAAAAATTCGGAAATGTCTTTTTCGCTCGAAATATAGCCGTGATGAACGAATCGATTAGGTTCACTCGAAAATTTCCTTGGCTTTAAATCTTCTTGATTTATAGCTGGTGTATTGTGAACAACGCAAATGTTTTCGGGCTTGCAATGGTATTGGGTTACTAATCGTTCTTTCTGTTCATTGCAAACAACGATGATGCCATCGGATTTACGGACGGAATCCTTTTCGAAAGCATCTGCAAGCTTTAACTGTTGAAAAGTGAATCGTAAAATGAAATTTTTTTGGTAACGTTCCCAAATTTTGTATGCAGCGGGATAATGTTCAGCCATATCCAAAACGATTGGGATGCGGTCGGCAACTACTTTTCGGACATTGCCAACAAGGTGGAATTCTCGGACAATAATAAGTTCAGGCCGAAACTCATTTACGATTCTAGAAATTTCTTGTGTCCAAAAGGGATTGTAGGGGATGGGCAGAAATAGTTTAGCATTTTTTTCGTAACCGAGCCTTACGATTTTGAAATTTTGATGAACAATTTGTTCTTCGTTTTCATTTTTCCAAAGGGAGGCGAGAAGTATTTCGAAGCCATTGTTTTGAAGAGTAACACAAATTTTTTCTGCTCGTGGGTCCCAAGGGAATTTATGTTTTAAAAGGTATAAGGCTTTTTTCAATTTAGATTATATATTTTATTGCGATAAAACCACCAATAAGGAGAATTAGAAACAGAAGAGCCAGTTTTTCGAAGTATTTATCGATAAATGATTTGACGGGTGGACCAAAGAAATAAATCAATCCACCAACAGCAAAGAAACGCAAGCCACGCCCAAAGAACGAAATTACGACGAATGGCAAAAAATCCATATGGGTAGCTCCAGCGGCAATGGTAGCGACTTTATAAGGAATCGGGGTAAAGGCAGCACCAGCAAGGAACCACAGCCCAACTTCGCTGTTGAAGGTTTGAACAACACTTTGCCAGACTTCGTAAGCATTGTAGAAATTGATGATTTTGATACCAATGGTTTCCATAAATGCATAGCCAATAAGGTAGCCAAACATACCGCCAAATGCCGAGCCAATCGTGCACCACAAAGCAGAAATAATCGAGCGCTTTGGCAAAGCCAAACCAATAGCAATTAGCAAAACATCGGGTGGAATTGGGAAAAACGAAGCTTCGGCAAAAGCAAACAAAAACAGAGCTAAAAGTGCATTCTTTTTGCCCGCAAAACTTTCGACCCAAAGGGTAATCCGTCTTAAATAATTATTAATCTTTTCGAGCATCGGTGCATAAATTTAAACAAAGTTAAACGAGGAAAGTAAATATTAATTGCAATTAACCAAAAGGGAAAATGTAAGTGTGAACTTGCAAAGCTTTATTCGTAGCGAAGGGCTTCGATTGGGTCGAGTTTTGCGGCACGGTAAGCAGGGTAAACACCAAAGCTAACGCCTAAGATGGTGCATACAATAACACTAAGAATAATCCAAGGTAGCGGGAAAAAGATTGGAATTTTTATCAAAGAACTTAACGAATAGCCAGCACCCAAACCAAGAAGAATGCCAACAGCGCCACCAACTTGGCAAAGAGTGATTGCTTCGAAAATAAATTGCAAAAGAATCCAGCGGCGTTTTGCTCCAACTGCCTTGCGGATGCCAATTTCTCGGGTTCTTTCTTTAACAGCGACCAGCATAATGTTCATTATACCAACGCCTGCAGCGATTAAAGCAAATCCACCCGAAAGAAAGCCAAAAATAGAAAGAAATTGCACGAAACTACCGAATTGCTCCGAAATTGTCTCGTTTGTTTCAACTTCGAATGAATTGGGCTCCCACGGCTTCTGATTTCTTATTACACGCAAATTTCCAATAACTTCGTCCAAAGTTTCGGTAAATTTTTCCTTGCTTAACGCTTTGACCGAAATGGTCAACGATTCTTCCCAAGGGGAGGCAAATGTCTTCAAAAATAATGTTATCGGGACAATTACCATATTGTCTTTGCTTTGTCCAAGCAATGCCCCACGAGTTTTAAGGATTCCGACAACAGTAAAAATTTGGTTTTGAACTTTAATTTCTTTGCCCAATGGGTTGACGTTCGGGAAAATTTTGACAATTACATCGTTGCCTATGACGGCAACATTTCGTCCGTAAAGGACATCTTCTTCGGTGATAGGTCTGCCAAATTCAACATCTACCGAATTTGTAATGAAATAGTTTTGGTCTGCCCCGACAAGGTAAACATTTGGGTCAGTTGAAAGGCTTCCACTTTCGACGGTAACATTCGTTGTAAACGAAGCAGCCGAAATTAATGGGGTCGATTGCGTGAGTTTCTTTAATTCCTTGAATTGGGAATAAGTCAGAGCCTTGCGTTTTCGGTATTTCCAAAAGGTATTGTCGGTAACAATCGAAGGGAGTCTTTTTATCCAAAATGTAGTTTCGCCAATATTGTCGAGTTCGGTTTTTACGGCTTTTTCGAATGAATTTATTATTGTTCCAGCAGTTATCAAAGCGAACACACCAATTGCAATGCTCATCAAAGTTAGGAAAGCGCGCAGTTTATTCTCTTTAATTGAATACAAGGCGATAATTATGCTTTCCGAAAAGTTCACTTTCCCTCCTTATTCATATCTTAATGATTCAATTGGGTCAACTCTTGCTGCTTTCGAAGCAGGAAGAAGCCCAGCAAGAATGCCAACAAAGACTGCTACCAAGGTAGCAAGAAAGATGAAGTCAATTGGTAGAACGGGTTGAAGGAAAGCTGTGCTTTCCCAAACTTTTGGCAAAAACTTTGCCAAAGCAAAAACCAAAGCTGAACAGCCAGCGATTGAAGCAATCGCACCAGCCAGACAAAGCATAGCCGATTCGATTAAAAATTGCAGTAGGATAGAGCTTCGCTTAGCTCCGACCGATTTGCGAATCCCTATTTCTTTTGTCCTTTCGGCTACCGATACATACATAATGTTCATAATTCCAATAATGCCAACGATAAAAGAAAGTATTGTCATACCGATTCCAATTCCCCAGACGTAAAGGCGGAACTTTGCAACAATTTCTTCGAATGCTTTGGTTTCGTTGATAGAAAAATCGTCTTCCTGCCAAGGTTTCAAATTTCTAATAATTCGCATATTTCCACGAATTTCTTCCCGGACTTCATCCATTTTGTCGATACTTCCAGCTTTAAAAGCAACAGTAACACTACGCCGACGTTCCCCGCCGAACAAATCCATAAATTTTTTCAAAGGTATAAAGATTCGGTCGTCGATGAAATCCATTAGCATTGTCCCTTGCTTTTTTACAACGCCGATGACAAGGAACTTTTCGCCCTTTATTTTAATGTATCTTCCAATCGGGTCGCTGTCGCCAAATAATGTTCGAGCAACCTTGTAGCCCAAAACAGCAACATTTTCGGTATTGATTTCTTCGAATTTCGTAAAGAAACGACCTTTGCTAATATCGCCTGCTGGAAGAATCCCGTATTCAGCCGAAGTTCCAATAATGCTCATCCCACTGTAATAATCATTTTCGAATTTGACTTTGGCACTCCAAGTGGAAATAATTGGAACTGAAACGGCAGCAAGCTTTACCCTGTCTATTAATTCTTGAGCTTGTTGCAAAGTAATTTCTTTTCGGTTGCGGACTTCTTTCCACGATTTGCCACCAGCCCAGTCCCATTTATCGACGTAAAGCATATCCTCGCCAATTGAGTTGATTGTTTCGAGTAGTGCTTTGTCCAGCCCCGAAATTGCCCAGCCCATCAGGACTACGAAAGAAATTCCGATGACAACGCCCAAAGTTGCAAGGAAGGAGCGAAGTTTGTTCGCCTTCAACGAATCGAAGGCAATTCGGAAGCTTTCGCTAATCTCGGCTGACAATCTCTTCAATTTGTTCATCTTCGTATACTTTTTGATTTGGGTTAATTTCAATCTTTTCGATTAATCCATCGCGAAGCCGAATGATTTTTTGTGCGTGCAAGGCAATATCGTATTCGTGTGTTACCAGCACTATTGTATTTCCTCGCACCCAAATTTTGTAGAACAAACGCATAATATCTTCGCCCGATTTACTGTCCAAGTTTCCTGTGGGTTCGTCGGCAAGGAGAATAGAAGGTTTATTAACCAAGGCTCGGGCAATTGCAACTTTTTGGCGTTGACCTCCGGAAAGTTCATTTGGCTTCGAATTCCATCGCTCGCCCAAACCCACGCTTTCGAGTGCTTGCCGAGCAAGTTGGACGCGAATCTGTTTGGTCAATCCTGCATAAACTAATGGCAATTCCACATTTTTTAAAGCATTTGAGCGTGGAAGAAGATTAAACATCTGAAAAACGAAACCAATTTCTTTGTTGCGAATTTCTGCAAGCTCGTTTTCATCGAGTTCGCTCACATTTATTCCGTTTAAATAATACTCACCACCGGTGGGAGTATCCAAACAGCCAATTATGTTCATTAATGTGGATTTACCAGAACCCGATGGTCCCATTATTGCGATGTATTCATTTGGGAAAATTGTCAAGTTGATATCCCGAAGAGCAAAAATTTGTTCGATTCCGACCTGGTAAACCCGGGAGATATGCCGCAACTCAATTATTGGCTTTTTGTTTGTTTCGGTGTGTTCCATCGTCAAGATTTATTTTTTAAACATTTTGGTTTTTACGGTATCGATTTTCAATGGTGAGCCATCTTTCAGCAATTTGCTAATAGCCATAAAACTTCCCGAAACGACCTCTTGACCTTCATCCAAACCTTCGATGATTTCAATGTAACCTTTGTCGCTAATTCCCGTTTTTACTTTGACCATCTTGGCTTTGCCTTTATCGTTTACGAAAACGACAGAAGGCGCACTGGGCTTCTTCTTTACTTCATTATCATCTTCTTCTTTGTAAGAGGAAGTTGGTTTTATGTCACCAAATTTTTCGGGGTTATCCAGACGAATTGTTACAGCTTGCAAAGGCACTGCAAGGACATTTTCTTTCCTTAAAGTTCGTATCTCGACATTGCAAGTCATTCCGGGGCGTAGTCTTGGGTCAGGTTCGATTAGCCGTATTTTTACTTTGAAATTTGTTACTTGGTCTTGGCTTCCTAATGCAGTCGAAATTGCACTGTGGCCTGTTTCGACGACAATACCTTTGAAAAGCTCATCGGGGAGGGCATCGATTTCAATAGTAGCCGAATCCCCAATTTTGACATTTACAATATCGTTTTCATCGACTTCGACAATTGCATTCATAACCGAAAGATTTGCTATTTCCATAATTTCAGTTCCGGGCATTTGGGCAACTCCGACAACTTTTTCGCCTTTTTCGACGCTCAATTTAGTTACAATGCCATCGATTGGGGCGGTTATAATTGTTCTTTCAGCACTTTTTTGGATTTGTTTGTATGTCGCCTGTGCTTGTGCTAAACGAGCAAGGCTTGCATTATAGCTTGCAAGTGCACGGTCGTAGCTTGCTTTTGCAAGTTCGAACTCCTGTTTCGAAATGAATTCCTTTTGGTAAAGCTCCATTGCTCGTCGCAATTCACTTTCGGCACGGTTTTTTTCGGCAAGTAAAACCTCGGTTTCAAGTTTTGCCGCTTCGACCGCCGATTTTGCTTGTTCGAGCTGAGTTTCGACGATATCGGGTTTAATACGAACCAAAAGTTGCCCTCTGCGAACTGTATCCCCTTCGCGGACGCCAAGGAAAATAATTTCGCCACTTGTTTCCGACGAAACTTTTACCTTCGTTTCGGGTTCAATTTTACCCACAGCCGAAACTGTCTGTGTTATTGTCCTTCGTTCTACTTTTGTTACGGTTACCTTGACTACACCATTTTTGTTTCCACCGAAAATCAACAGCAAGGCAACAATAAGAATAATTGCAATGACTACAATTGAAATGATTCTTGCTTTTTTGTTTTTCGCTTTTCCCATATATTACCTCGTTAAATTATCACCTTCATATTTCGAAATTTCGTCCAAATCTTGAACTCGATAAACTGCTGTTTTTGCAATGATGTCTTGTATATTCTGCTTGTTGCGGGAAAGAATCAAAAGGAAACCAAATATTAATACTAAACCAAGAAGCGTGTTTATAGTGTTTAACAAAGTTAATCCTGTGATAATCCAGAGTATTGAAATAATCGAGGTTGAATTTTTAACAAGGTATCGAATCCAAAGTGTTTTGCTGTCGGCAGGTTTTGCATCGGTTCGTGCAATTTTCAAGTTCAGTGCCATTTTGCCCAACGAAGCAGCAAAGAAAATTTCGAGCAAATAATAGACGAGCGTAATGAATGATGGGATAAGAAAATTAAATTTATTTTGCTCGATAAATTGAGTTTGCAATGTGTTTATCTCTTCGGGATATTCTCGGTAAAGGCTGAACAAGTCGAAGTAGGATTCGAGGAAGCCATTGAATTTGTAAATAGCAAGGACTATAGCCAGAACAATTAATACATCTATTAGTGCCGAAAGAAACCTTTTGCCGAAACCTTGACGAAGCTCGATTGTTTGTAAAGAAGTGAAATTATTTCTGAGGTTAGAAAGTGCGTTTTGTTCTTCGATGGGAAGTTGTTCGAAACACTTTTTGCAAATAGTTGGAGTTGCAAAATAGAAAGTCGAAGGATAATCGTTTTTACATTTTTCACAAATCATGATTTTTCCTCTTTTTTATTGAACTTTATTAAGATATCCTAAAACATAAAGAAGCTCGATTTGAGAGACCAAAAAAGAATAATTTGCATTGATGTTATTCAATTCGGCAGTTATAAGAGTATTGTTTGCAAAAATGTAATCGCTTGAACTAATAGCACCGACTCGGTAGCGTTCTGTTGCACTTTCGTAATTTTTCTTTGCTGCAAGCAAAGCTTTTTGTGTCGATTCCATTTGCTTTTTCGAAGCCTCGTAGTTGTTCAGAGCAATAATAACTTCGGAACGGATTTTTTGTTCAAGTTGGTATTTTTGCATGTCGAGTTGAAGAATTTGAGCGCGAGCTAATTCAATTTGGTAATTTGTACGAAAATTTTCGAAAATGGGGATACGCAAGGAAAGTCCAACGTATGAACGACCTAATTCGCTAAATTTGTTGAATTCGTTGTTTGCCCAACTCCAGCCACCGTAAGCAGAAAGATTAGGCAGATATCCCGACCGAGCAATGGTAAGTCCCGATTGTGCAGCTGCGATTTTCTGATTTATGTAAGTATAATCGAGACGATTGGAAAGAGCAATCGAATAAAGCTTCTCGGGTGTTTTCGAACTAACTACTATTTCGTTTACTTTATCGATACTAATCAAGTTTTCGATGTTTTCTTCTTGAATATCGAAATTTATTGTTGGTTTAAGACCAATTGCGCTCATTAGGTTAGCTTTTGCGTTGTTTAAATCATTTTCGGCAGCAATTAGTTCCGTCTCCTTTTGTGCAATGTCGGCTTCGGAAGCCAAGACGTTCGTAATCGGGAGTGATCCAGCTTCGTGTAGTGCACGGATTCTTTCCAATTCATACTTTGCAGTTTCTAAATTTTTACTTCGCATTTGGACGATTTTTTGAGTTCTTAAAACATTGAAGAAGCTTCGGACAACATTCATTTCGACTTCTTGTTGCACTTGCGAAAGGTTAGTGAAAGTTGCGTTTAGATTTTCTTTTGCTTGGTTGTAATATGCTTCCCTATTGAAACCATCGAATAAATTATACCCCGCCGAAAGGCTCATATTGTACGAATTTGGTTCAATTTTTCCAACTACAATTGTTTGTCCACCAATATTAATTTTTTGACCTTCTTGTGCATTGAGTTGTCGTGTGTAACCCATATTAAAACTAATGTTGGGCAAATAGTTTCCGAATGCAGAAGTAAGTTCGGCACCCGCAATTGAAATTTGCGATTCAGCTAATTTGATAGCAGGATGATTTTCGCGAGCAACAGTTAAACAGCGCTCTAAAGTGAATATGGTCGATTTCTCGCCTTCAGTTTGTGCAAAAAGTTGAATTGTAAAGAGTAAAAAAAATAAGTAATACAAGCAAACCTTAATTCTCATTTTAAGTAAAATTTTGTTAAATACTTAATACGATTTAAGGCAAAAAAAGTTGCAATGCCCCCGGTTTTGGGCAAATGTTGTGGGGGCATTGCTTTTATGGGAGGCAAATAATTTTGTATGCTTGTGAAATTTTACCATCCGAAAGGATAACGAAAAATGTTGAGGATTTGCAATTCTTCGATTTCCAAACGATTTTGTTCCCCGACAAACGAGTATCGAAACTTGCGATTTCCCTCATAAGATCATCGTATATCTTGATTTGGTAGTTGGTTGAATTGTCTTGTATTTCCATAACAACATAATCGGTAAATGGGTTTGGATAGATTGAAAAGGAAGAGAAATTATCAAGTTTTACGCTATTTGTGTTCGTTTGCTTTATTTTCAAGGTTCGGACTTCCGACCAATCGCTTTCCAAGTTCGAAGAATAAGCCATAACCCGCCAGAATAGATTGGTTTCGGTCGGGAGCGAGCCAAGAGAGAGTGTATTATTATCGTAGATTGTCTCTTCTTTGATGATAAATTCGAAGTCTTTGTCGTAGGCAATTTGGAATTTGTAGAACAGACCTTTTCCCGTCAACTCCCATTTGAATTCAATTGTTTGGCTTGCAACATAAGCACCATTTAGAGGAGAATACAAATCGGGAGTTTTGAGAGCGGTAACAAAAGAATAGACTTCCGACCAGCCGCTTGTGTTGTCGCTGTTGATAGAACGCAACCTCCAATAATGGCGTGTTGCATAGGGTAAGGAATGCGTTCGGTAGGATGTATCCGAAGCGATTGTATCGACTACAATACTGTTGAAAAGTAAATCTCTTGCTATTTGGAGATTGTAGTTGCTGGCTTTGGGGTCAGGTAGCCAGACCAAAAATTCTCCATTTTTAAAATTGATTTTGTTGTTTTGAGGACTTAAAAGAACAGGTGGAGAGAGATAGTTTTCGGGAACTGTGGTAAATTCATAGATTTCCGACCATTTGCTTTCGGATTTACTTTCTATTGCTTTAACACGCCAGTAATATTTCGTCCAATAGGCTAAATCGGAATAAACAAAGCTTGTTGTTTTTGGAATTGTATAAGTCGAAACACCAATGTCGAAGTTTTTGTCCATTGTAATTTGGACGACATAGCCTTGTGCATAGGGGACTTCTTCCCAACGCAGGACACCATTGATTGGAACAAGGGAATCGCAATTGGCAGGGCTAAGGAGCTGTGGAGTTGCAAGTTGGGTTTTGAATGAGTAAACTTGCGACCAATTGCTTTTAGCATCCACTGCCAGTGCTTTTACTTTCCAGTAATATTTTGTGAAGTATTTCAAATTTTTTACTTGCAATTGGTTGGTTAGCACATCAGTTGTATCAATTACATTGTTTAAAAATTGCTGGGATTCAGAAATCATCACTGCATAACGAGTTGCCCCATAAGCTATTGACCAAAGCAAAGTTCCATCGACAGGGAAGTTGGTGGAATTGTCCTCGGGAAGAAGTGGCTTAGGTGTATCTAAAGTTGTTTTGAAACTCCAAACCTTTGACCATTCGCCTAAATAGTGTGAATTCCTCCTTCCACGGACTCGCCAATAATATTTGGTATAATACTCCAAGTTGGAAATAGCAAAACTTGTCGAACTTAATACTGTATCCTTAACAATGGTCAAAAACAGTGTATCTTTTGCAAGTTGAAACTGATAGGAATCTGCCATTGTGCTTTGCTGCCAGTAAAAGATGGGGTTCAATGTGAAATTGGTTGTATCGTTTAAAGGCTGAAGCAAATTAATAGGCTCCAATACTGTTGTAAAAGAACTTGGGTTTGACCAATCGCTGATACAATTGTTTGTTACTGTACGCACACGCCAAAAATATGTTTGGCCATAAGAGAGCTGAGCCAATCGTAACGATGTATCTGAATAATTTTCGAAGTGATAAGATAAAGAATCGAAATTTGAATTTTTGGAAATCTGTATCTCGTAATTTTCGTTTGCAATTGACCTTCGCCAAGTAAGGTTAGGGTTGATTGGGACATTAACAGCATTATTTTGTGGATATACTAATGTGGGAATATTTACAGAGTTAGTTCCAATGCAAAATTCGCCATAGTTAGTCAGATTTGCTTCGAGGTAATTTTCCTGATTATTGTAAACTGTGGGCAATTCGGTAAAGCTTCCATATCCTTCTGTTAAACGATGATAAATCTTTAAGTTATTAGGATTTGAATACCCCGAAAGTCCATTCAAATAGATACGGATTTTACCCGAAAAGCTTTGGATTCCTCTTTTTGTTATCAGCCATCTGTATGGCAAATATAAGCAAGGACCCGAAGCTGGAATATTATGTGGCGGGTAACGGTGTTTTTCGACTGTTAAAGTTCCAGGTCCAGTTAAGTTTTGAATTAGTAAAGCAACGTTGGTATTGTATTCTGAATTCGTAAATGAATAAAGATTTGGTGTGTTGACGTCGCGTGTAACGGCATCCATTTTGAAAATAAATCGAAAAACACGATAAGTTCCTGCGGTGCCTGTCATTTCGAAAAGAATTTCGCCATCTCGGGTAACTTCTGTCAACAGGTAGTTATGCCCACCTTCGCTATCGACACCGCCCCAGCCAATGATAACATTGTTGTTAGGTAAAACTTGGACATTGCCCATTGCAAGGGAGATTATTCCGTTGGGATGAGAATATTCCCATACTTTTCTTACAGTTCGTTGTGCTTCGTTGATTTCATATTCGACAGCACGGCTATAAGCATTGTTTTTTAAATTGCCATTATCGAATAGAATAATATTGCCATTGGGAAGTTGCCGAGCATCGTGTTGGTGCGAAAAACCAAAAAAATTATTAATGGTATCATTTAAGAATCGGAATTGGTTGTTTCGGCATTTAGAACCACCGAGGCGCCAAATTATTTGCCCCGTTTGCTTGTTGATTTTTGTTATTTCATCGAGGTGGCGCCAGGAGACGAGAATATTGCCATCGGAAAGCTCTTCGATTGAATTAATATGGAAAGGATTGACAGAATAAGAAGTAACGTCAATATCTTCTGTGGCATCGGTAACTGAAAGATGGTCGAGAGCAGACCATTGCCAGACAACTTGCTTAGTGCTTAGGTTAATTTCTTGGAGAACAAAAGAAAGAACTTGGGCACTTGGGTGACCATTGGGTATGTATTGCCGCATATCAATTGTTCTTTGGTCACGACCAATTACAAGCACATTGCCGTTGGAAAGGAATTGGATATCGTGCCAATCGGTGGAGTAGCCTATTGCCCCAACAGTGTCAACAATATTAAAATCTTGGTCGAGGATTAGGAACTTCCCTTCTTCGGGAGAAAATGCTGTAATTTTACCATTCTTGTGGATTTTAAAATCGAAAAAGCCACTCGAAAGCGCGCCAAAATCACGGTAATAAACCATTTTTCCATAATTGTCGTAAACTGCAAGATAACGACCCAAAAGCGGGCTTAAAAACAAATAGCCAGGTGATGGATGATTCCATAATGTTGTTTCCAAAATGATTTGCTCATTTTGGTCATCGGCAATACCAAGCGGGGGGCTTAAAATCTTTAATAAGCCAAACAATAGAATGATGACAATTTTTTTCATTTTTGACCTCATTTATAACTTTAATACTTTTATTCGTTTTTTGAAATTATTACCAATGATTTCAAGGAAGTATACACCAGGGTTTAAGTTATTAGCAGTAAGAGTGATAGTTCTATTGGAAAGGTTATTATTAGAAATCTCTTGAATTCTTATTCCGAAGGAATTGTAAAGCGAAATGTTGATTTTTCCGTCTAAATCGGTTAAATCGTCAAATAGAATATTTATTTGATTATCGAATGGATTGGGGAAAACAACTATGTCGTTCGCTTGGCTTGCGACGTAAGAAGGTTCGGTAATTGTGAAAAAGGTTTCGCTTTCGGAATAGCGGGTATTATCGCCATAGACTGTAACACGGATTTTGTATTTGTCCGAAGAAGCGAGATAACTGGGAACTTCCCAGTAGTATTTCCCAAAATAACTATATATTGAGTCCGAAATGTTGTTTACAGGTTTGCCATCGAGATAAAGTGTAATCATAAATGAGTTTTGTAGGTTATGTTCCCATTGGATCAGATACTTCTTTCCCTTTTCCCAAGTTTCGCCACCATTTGGGGAGATTAATCGAAGGAATGGGTCTTTAAGTGTGAATGAATAAGTTTCGGACCATTGGCTAATTCCATATTCATTTTTGCAACGAACACGCCAGAAGTAAGTTTTGTTGCTTGGCAATTGCGAAAGCAGGAAATATGGAACTTTCAAACTATCTCTTCGGTAAACTAACACGTCGAACTCGGGTGTTTCGGAAATTTGTAGTTCCGAATAGCGATGTAAACCCGAAGGAGTCCACATAAATCGAATCAGGTCGTTTTTGTTTAAAATTGCATTGTTGTATGGATGGGTTAAGAATGGTTTCGATGGTGGCGATTGAAAATCGCCCGTGGCAATTATGTATTCTCCGTCGAGTGTGTCTGGGATACAGGAGATTTTTTGGAGTTCCTCGTTATATTCCGAAGGGAGTGGGTAAAACTTAGAGTTGGGGTTCCCGCGCCGCCAAATAATCAAATTCTTCTTATGTTTGAGATTCGGGAACTTGGTTAAATCGAAAGTAATGCTACCCGCAAAATCCGAAATGTTGTCCGAATAAATTAGTACCTTGTATTGATTGACCAGTGGGGTTGAACCTTCGAATCGTGGATAAAGTGGAGCATAGGAATATTTCACAACACGAACAAAATCGTCTTTGGCAAGGTCAATTATATTGTAATTATCGAATGTAATAGTTACCCCAGTAGTGCCTTGTTCATTTGCAAATTCAGTGGAATTATTTTGTTCAGACAAATAGTTTTTGATGTTTATGTATTTCACGTCGACGTCGGGCAGTCCCGGTGGGTATGGGAACTTATATGCACGATATGTTGTTGTAGTAAAAGCAAAACCTTTTGGCAAAGACATTTCGAATTCGACCTCGGCTTGCGGATTAACTTCGGTAATTATTCGATAGAAGTCGCCAATAACCCCGCCCCAGCCGATTATTGTATTTCCATTTGGTAATCGCTGAGTCGAACCCATAGTTTCGCCGTATACATCGGGTTGGTTGCGATATTCCCAGACGAGCTCCGCTGTAAGATTCTTTTCATCCAATTTATATTCCACTGCACGAGAATACTTTGGCTCGTGTTGTACACCGTTGTCATAGAGTGTTACATTCCCATTCGGTAAACGTCGAATATCGTGCTGGTACGAAAAATATGTTGGTGCATTTTCTTCGTGTTCATTAATGAATTTGAACATATTCTTTTTCCCCCCTAATCTCCAAATGATTTCTCCTGTTTCTCTGTTGATTTTAGTTATTTCGGAGATATGCCGAGAGGAGATTAGGATATGTCCATCGTAATCCAATTCCACTGCATTGATATGGACGGGGTCTAATGCAACGCCTGTCAGTGGTTCGTAAGTATCTTCCAAAGGAATATGGTCCCAACTTCGCCATTGAAAGACAACATTACGGTCAGCGTCCAATTCTTGAACGATAGAACCAAGTACAATGGCGTTTGGGTCGCCACCTTCAATTATTTGGCTCATATCAATGGGTTGCGGGTCATAAATTTGAAGCAAGTAATGACCATTCGGAAGCATAATAAAATCGTGGAAATCGGCTATATAACCACCTCGTGCATATAGGGTATCCAAAACATTAAGGTTTTCGTTCATAATTTCCATATAGCACGTTGCCCAGCCCCAGCCTTGGGGAATGTAAGAAGAAATGATTCTTGCATTTGTAATCAATCCATTTGGTTGAACTTTAAAGTCGAATCCTGGAACTGGAACTTTTCGATATTTTACAGGTTTACCATCGTTACCGAGTATAATAAGATAACTTCGGTCAATACCCGAGCCAAAATTTGCGAAATAAAAGCAACCTTCCGATGGATTCCGAACAGAATTAATTATAATATTGGGAAAATCAGAAGGTACTGTATCGTTTAATGGTTTGTCCCCTGTAACCTTAAAGTCTTTGGCAATTTTGAGTGCATTCGATATTTCGGGATATTTATCGCTAAAATGCTTGATGAACAATTCTTGTTGTTCAGCAGGTGTAAGCCCACCTGTTTCGAAAGAAAATCTATAATCGGAAATCTTTACATTTACTTTTTCATTTTTTTCGAAAGGGGTAAGCGTGGTAATCGAAATTGTCCTTCCGTCCGAAGAAACTTTTGCTTCGAATTGCTTTGCACCCGATTTCGAGCCAAGAATTTCGATTTGATGGATTATTTCTTTGTCAACTTTTTCAGTAAAACGTACAACAATTGGTGTGTTAATAGAATGCATTTTGGTATTTGGAAGCGGGTAGACATACGAAGGGTTAGAAAACGGTTTGCTTAACCCAACCAAATTAAAGAGGATAACAAATGCCAACGCAAGAAGAGAAGCTTCCATTAATTTTGCATCAAATAATGCTTTGGTCATATCCAATTTTAGTTTTGTTTTACATCCAAAACATATAAACCAATTTTCGAGCATATTTGTTACATTTTCGACTACTTTCATAAAATCCAAAAGTCTATCCAAGATAAAAGTAATAATTGTGAGCAAAAACATTTGTAAAGTTGGAAATGAAAATTTTGTAGAAATTTAATAAAAGTTTTGTAGTATAAAAACTACAAAATCAATTGTTTACAACTTTCGAAAGCCAAGAGCGTAATTTTGGAATAAAATCTTTAACGAATTCATTTGGTAGGCTTCCGTATTCACTTGTAGAACCTGTTTTACAAGGTTGGAAAAGGTGATTTGCTTCGGCAACAGTGAAAACAGATATGTTTTTCTTTTTCTTTAAAAGATTATTTAGTTGGTTAGTATTTATTTCGGCAGGGACTTGTTGGTCGCGTTCGGCAAAAATGAATAGAACGGGGCAATTTGTTTTTTCCAGAAACTCAATTGGTTTCAAATCGATAAAAGTTCTGAACCAATCGGATTTTAGGCTTTCCAATTGTAGTTGAATGTTTCGTTCAATAAGTGTGTTTGAAATTTGCCTGCGGGTATCTTCGGGTAGTTGTTCCAATTGTTTTTTTGCCTGATTCATCAGGATTTCTTTTGCTCGTTCCCAGCCTTGGTTTTTGCGAACAATATCGAAAATTTCATTCTGCTGCGAAATTACCTCACGAGCGAGTTCTTCGGGAACATTTTCATTTTTCAACATCAAGCGAAGTTGTTCGATGATTAATGAATCGCCTCTAATTACTGGTCCAGCCATGCAAACGGCGAATTTAAATTTTGAATTTTTGCTTACCGCAATCAGCGCAGAAATTGCACCTTCGCTGTGCCCAAGAATGCCAATATTATTTGTATCGACATCATTTCTATCTTTTAAAAACCTTTGTATTGCTAATATATCGTCGGCAACATCGAATGTTGTAGTGGTTTTTTCGATTAGGTCAGTTGAACCACCAATCCCTCGGTCGTCTGTTCTCAACGTTGCAAATCCATATTTTACAAGAGAATCCGAAAGATGTTTAAATATTTTGAACCCGAAAACTTCCTCATCTCGGTCTTGCTTTCCACTACCTGTAACAAAAATCAAAGTTGGATACCTTCCCATCTGTTTTGGTCGGGTAAATGTTCCTGCAAGCTTAATTCCGCCATTGAGAATTTCTACTTCTTCTTCGTAATATGCTTCATAGGTTTGGGTTTCGGTTTTGGGCTCTGTGTAAGGTTCGAGCTCAAATGTTCCTTTAATCCCCAACTGGAAGAAGTCGCCCGCAATTTTGTATGTTCCATCTTCTGTTTTTATCATTTTCCCACTGAACTTTGCTATGTTCTGTGGACTTACAATTAGGTCGAAATGGCAGGTATCATCGCCAAAGGAAATATTCGAAAGTTTCAAGCCCTTTGCATTTTGCATTGGAATATCGATAATTCCCGAAATTTTGTTTTCGTTTCTTTCGAAGCAAATTTTGATTGGTATTTTTTGTATTGCGTTTATTGCACCTTGCCAACAGCCAAAAAATTTTTCTGTTGATTTGCCACAATTAACCAATAATAAACCACATATCAATAAAACAACTATCTTATTCATAAATTAGTAAAACATTATGTTCATAAAAAATTAAAATACTAATTTGTTTTTTTTCAAAAAGGTTCATTGAAAATTATTTATGGACGAACAATTATCCAATGGTTTAAGTAGGACGAAGCGAATATATGGAACTCGGTCGAAGGTGCGACCAAAGGTTTTGCAAGTCCTTATGGCTTATGAATTTTCTGACGAAGAGATTGATGTACTTTTCGACAACATTTTTTTCCGAGAATTCAATTTTGACCCCGAAAATCCTGTTCCAAATAAACTGTTGACCCGAGAAGAGATATACGAACTGGAAGCCGATATCCCAATTATTTGGGATATGGGAGACGTTATATTTGCCCGAAAACTTGTCCAAGAAACCTTGAAGAACAAAGATTTTGCAACAGAATTAATTCGCAAACATACCGAAAACTGGGAATTCGACCGAATCATTGCAGTCGACAGAATCATCATTCAAGTGGCAATAGCCGAAATGCTTTCTTTCGAAGATGTTCCACCAAAAGTAACTATTAACGAAGCAATCGAAGTTGCAAAGGAATTTGGAACTGAAAAAAGCGGAATCTTCGTAAACGGTCTTTTGGATAAAATATACAAGGAATTACAAAGCCAAAATTTAGTTGCATGGGAAAGAGCAAAAAATGAGAACAAGCCAAAAAGTTAAAAAGCAATTGGTGGTTCTTTCTGCACCAAGCGGAGCAGGGAAAACCACACTTGCACGGTATTTGTTGGAACAATTTCCACATTTTAATTTTTCAATTTCGGTAACTACTCGCACACCAAGAGCAGGCGAAGTTCACGGTAAAGATTATTATTTTGTTACAAAAGAAGAATTCCAAAAATTAATTACCTACGATAAACTTGTCGAATGGGAAGAAATCTTTGGAAATTATTACGGGACATTGAAATCGGAAATTCAATCGAGAATAGAAAATGGCGAAATCGTGCTTTTCGATATAGACGTCAAAGGAGCTTTGTCGATAAAAAAGAACTTTCCCGCCCCATCATTATTGATATTTATAATGCCACCTTCGAAAGATGTGCTTGTTGAAAGGCTGAAAAACCGCAGAACCGAATCACCCGAGCAATTAGCAGAACGTTTGAAGCGAATTGATATGGAACTTTCCTTAGCAAATCAATTCGATTATATTGTTGTAAACGATGATTTGGAGCAAGCAAAAAAAGAGTTGGTTAAAATTTTGAAAGAAAACGGCGTAGTTTTGTAATCTGTTTGTTGCATATTTTTAATTTCATTTTGATTTGTAACACTTTTAATTTCAATTAGTTACCACCATTCCTTATTTTTCGGTAATTTATTTTGTGTTAAATAAAACACATTGAATACAAAAAGCCTAAAAAGTTTTTTTCTATTTTTTGCAATTGCAATATTGCAAATGTAGTTATGTGAAATAATTGTTAAAGAAAGGAGCGTTATGTCAAAATTAATTAGTCCACACGGGAGCCCAACACTGATTAAGCTTCTTTTGGAAGGCAAAGAATTAGCCGAAGAAAAGAAACGAGCGGAGACCCTTCTTCGAGTGCCAATTACTAGTCGCGAAGCAGGTGATTTAATAATGATGGGAATTGGAGGATTTACTCCGCTTACAGGTTTTATGGGATATGACGATTGGAAGAGCGTTTGCGAAGAAATGAAGATGCCAAGCAAAAACGGACTCTTCTGGCCAATTCCAATCACAGTTTCGACCGACAAAGAAACGGCAGACAAGATTAAAATTGGCGACGAGGTTGCATTGTATGCGGACGAGTACCAAGAGATTATGGCAATAATGAAAGTCGAAGAGAAGTACAAAATCGACAAGGAATTCGAATGCAAGCATGTTTACAAGACGACCGACATTGAACATCCTGGTGTGAAAATGGTTATGGACCAAGCGGAAATTAATCTTGGCGGACCCGTAAAAGTTCTTTCCGAAGGTCCTTTCCCCGAGCAATTCAAGGGGATTTACCAAAGGCCCGAGGAATCGCGTAAAATGTTCGAGGAGAAAGGCTGGAAGACAATCTCAGCACTTCAACTTCGAAATCCAATGCATCGTTCACACGAATATTTAGCAAAAATTGCTATCGAAGTAACCGATGGTCTCTACATCCATCAACTTGTAGGGAAATTGAAACCTGGGGATATTCCAGCCGATGTGCGCGTTCGTTGCATCGATGTATTAGTACAAAATTACTTTGTAAAGGACACGGTAATTCAAGGTGGCTATCCATTGGATATGCGCTATGCTGGCCCACGCGAAGCATTGTTACACGCATTGTTCCGACAAAACTACGGTTGCACCCATATGATAATTGGCCGTGACCACGCTGGTGTTGGTAATTATTATGGACCATTCGAAGCCCAAGAGATTTTTGACCAACTTTGGGAAGGTGCCCTTCTTTGCCAACCATTGAAGATTGACTGGACCTTCTATTGCTACAAGTGCGAAGGTATGGCTTCGATGCGAACTTGCCCACATTCGAAGGAAGATAGGCTACTTCTCAGCGGAACGATGCTAAGAAAAGCACTTTCCGAAGGTTTAGAAGTACCGAAGGAATTTTCGCGACCCGAAGTTCTCGCTATTCTACGAGAATACTACTCTGGTTTAGAACAAAAAGTTGAAATTAAGCTGCATCGAGCAGCAACAGGAGAATAAAAATGTTCCAATATTATGTTTCATTAATTAAAGGAGTCTTAAAATGCCAAGCTTTGTGATTGTTGACAAATGCGATGGTTGCAAGGCATTGGACAAAACTGCTTGCCAGTACATTTGTCCAAATGACCTTATGGTTTTGAACAAAGACGCGATGAAGGCTTACAATCGTGAACCCGAGCTTTGCTGGGAATGCTACAATTGCGTGAAAATATGCCCAAATCAAGCAATCGAGGTTCGCGGTTATGCCGATTTCGTGCCATTAGGAGCACAAGTTACTCCTATGCGAAGCAGCGATTCAATTTTGTGGACTGTTAAGTTCCGTAATGGCGAAATCAAACGCTTCAAGTTCCCAATTCGTACCACACCCGAAGGTTCTGCTGTTCCCGATGGTGGCTGGCAAACAGGAACCGATGACATTTCGAGCCCGTTGCTGTTTACTGAACCCGCTTCGCTTAAAATGGATTCATTATTCACATTGTCGAAATAACCATTATGTTAGATTAAAAAGGAGAAAAAAATGGGACCATTTGAAACTGTAGAAGTCAATACCGATTTATTGATACTTGGCGGTGGAATGGCTGCCTGCGGTGCAGCAGTCGAAGCAGCCTACTGGGCAAAGAAATTCGGGTTGAAGGTAATTATGGTCGATAAAGCCGTTGTCGACCGTAGTGGTGCTGTTGCTATGGGCTTGTCGGCTATTAACCAATATGTCGATTTAAATTCGGGCAAGAATACTGTAAAAGACTATGTCGAGTATGTTCGAAACGACTTGATGGGAATTGCCCGAGAAGACTTGGTAGCCAATATTGCTCGTCACGTCGATTCCACCGTTCATCTCTTCGAAAAGTGGGGCTTGCCAATTTGGAAAGACGAAGAAGGAAACTATGTACACGAAGGCCGTTGGCAGTTGATGATTAATGGCGAATCCTATAAGGTCGTCGTTGCCGAAGCTGCAAAGAATGCATTGGGAATCGAAAATATTTACGAAAGAATTTTTGTTGTCGAACCACTCCTCGATGGTGACCGTTGTGCTGGTGCTGTTGGCTTCAGCGTCCGCGATAACAAATTCTATGTTTTCAAGGCCAAAGCCACTTTATTAGCAATGGGCGGTGCCGTACACGTCTTCCGTCCTCGTTCAGTTGGTGAAGGTTTAGGCCGAGCTTGGTATCCACCTTGGAACTCTGGTTCGAGTGCTTACTTTACCATTGTGGCTGGCGCCGAAATGACTTGCCAGGAAGTCCGCTTTATACCCGTTCGATTCAAGGATGCTTATGGCCCAGTTGGTGCTTGGTTCTTGTTGTTCAAGTCCCGAGCAACAAACGCCTTCGGCGGCGATTATATGGTTGAACGAAAAGATGAATTAGAAAAATGGTTGCCTTATGGCAAAGTAAAACCAATTCCTGCTAACTTGCGTAACTGGCTCGGTATGCTAGATGTAATGGAAGGCAAGGGACCAATCTATATGCGAACCGAAGAGGCAATCCAGAAATTAGCCGAACAATACAAGGATGACCCCAAAGCATACAAGAAGAAAATGAAGGAATTGGAAGAAGAAGCATGGGAAGACTTTCTCGATATGACCATTTCGCAAGCAATTCTTTGGGCAGCCACGAATACATTCCCCGAGCAAGCACCATCGGAAATTGCAGCTGCCGAGCCATACTTCATTGGCTCGCATTCCGGTGCTTCGGGTGCTTGGGTCAGTGGACCACGCGACCTTGCACCACAAGAATACTTCTGGGGCTATTGCAATATGTCCACGGTTAAAGGCTTGTTCTGTGCTGGCGACGCTTCCGGTGCATCGAGTCACAAATTCTCTTCGGGTTCTCACGCCGAAGGTCGAATTGCTGCCAAGAGTGCAATTGAATACATTGTCAAAGAAAATCCGCAATTGAATTACGATGCGAACTACATCGAAGAATTGAAGAAGAAGATTTACAAGCCTTTAGAAGTTTACGAGCAACACTACAAAGAAACTACCGACCCCGATATTAACCCCAATTACATCCGACCGAAGATGTTTATGTTCCGATTGCAAAAAATTATGGATGAATACGCTGGTGGTGTTACTTCGCAATTCAAGACCAGTAAAGCATTATTGGAGAAGGGATTGCAGCTGTTGCAAATGTTGAAAGAAGATGCCGAAAAGCTTGCAGCAGCCGACTTGCACGAATTGATGCGATGCTGGGAAAATATCCATCGTATGTATCAAGCCGAAGCTCATATGCGAGCAATTCTCTTCCGCGAAGAAACCCGTTGGCCCGGCTACTACTTCCGTGCCGATAAACCAACGATGGACCCGAACTGGGAAAAGTTCGTCAATATGACCTACGACCGAAAGACCGATACTTGGAACGTCTTCACACGCGATATAATTCATATTTTCTAATTTTTTAAGGTCCCGAGGTAACCCCTCGGGACCGTCTGTTTTTTGAAAATAGGGGTGAAAAGCAAGATTTAGACGAAACGAATCGTCTAAGTCTTGCCTTTCGACCCAATTATATTAATTAAAGGGAGGTCGATTATGGATAAGTTAGTTTGCAAATACTGTGGTTCTGAAATAAAAAAAGTTTTTTTGCCACCCGATTCTGATTGGGGTGTCGAATACATCTATGTTTGCTTGAATGATGATTGTGGTTATTTTAAACGTGGCTGGGATTGGATGTGGAACAACTATCATGTTGTTGCTTCATACCGATTTATGTTTAACCCGTTCAATGGTTACAAAGGACCTTATCCTGTTTCGAAGCAAAATGATATCAAAGATGCATATGTAGGTTAAGGAAAGGCAAGGCAATGTTTGATAAAAGTGCGAGAGTCTTGGATGAGGAATTCCTGAGGGATTTGAAAAAGCTTGGCCCTGAGGATAAATTTTGTTTTGAATGCAAGCCTGGGATTGAATGCTTCAATAAATGCTGTAACGATGTTAATATCTTTTTAACTCCTTACGACATTATCAGAATGCGAAAAGCTTTGGGGATTAGTTCCGGAGAATTTCTCGAAAAATACACTTTAATACCAATTGCAACAAATCTTCGCCATCCTATTGTTATGTTGAAAATGGACGAGGAAACCTTAAATTGTCCATTTGTTACCGAAAATGGATGTTCAATTTACGCCGATAGGCCTTGGAGTTGCAGAATTTTCCCGCTCGGTATTGCTTCGCCAAACGAAGCAGAAAAACTAAACAATGGCAAAGAATTCTACTTTATTATTAACGAAGAGATTTGCAAAGGATTTGAACAAAACAGAGAATGGACACCAACAACTTGGCTCGCTGACCAAGGTGTCGAAGATTACGCCGAACTTGGTAACCTTTTCAAAGAAATTTCTTTACACAAGTTTTTTGTAACTTCTCGGTCTATTGAGCCAGTTAAGTTAGAAATGTTCTATATGGTATGCTACGATATTGATAAGTTTCGCAGTTTTTTGTTCGAAAGCTCGTTTTTCAAAAGGTTCGATGTTGACGAAGAGTTTCAAAAGAAAATGTACGAAGATGATGTTGAACTGCTTAAGTTTGGTTTTCAATGGCTTCGGTTCAGCATTTTTGGCGAGAAAACATTGCAACTTCGAAAGGATTATCTTAATGTGGAATAAATTTGTCCAACAAATGCGGAGTTGGCTTTGAAAGACGTTGTTAAAGTAGAAAATGATTTAGATTTCATTCGCGATATAAAAGAGAGAGGTGGCGAAACATTTAAGAAATGCTTTCAATGTGCAACTTGTTCGGTAGTTTGCGACCTTTCGCCCGTTGAAAATGCCTTTCCACGCAAAGAAATGATTTGGGCAAGCTGGGGATTGAAAAACCAATTGCTTTCGGACCCGGATATCTGGCTTTGTCATGGTTGTATGGAATGTAGTCAACGTTGCCCACGTGGTGCTCGGCCCGCCGATTTACTTTCGGCATTGCGAGATTACACTTATAAATATTTCGCAGTACCAAAGTTTATGGGTGTCGCTTTGGGTTCACCAAAATATTTACCCCTTTTACTCTTGTTACCAATTGTTCTCATTTCGATTTTGATTATGATTACTCAAAACTGGGATTTAAACAATCTTTTCCCAATTGTTAACGGTCCATTTCAATACAAACAATTTATTGCACATGGTCCGATTGAATATCTTTTCATTTCCGGTAATATTTTAATATTTACTTTTACTTTCTTTGGCTATCGGAATTATTGGTTAAATCTACGGTGTAAATTAAACAAGCCCAAGGTAATGAATTTTTGGCAAGCTGTGTGGAATGTTTTGTTGGATTTAATTTTGCACCGCAAGTTCCGTCAGTGCAAAACTAATTCCAACCGTTACTGGGGACATTTATTCATCTTCTATGGGTTTATTGGTGCAATGGTTACCACAGGAATTGTGGTGATTAACATTGTCGGTATTTTCGGAAAGATTTTGCCCGATGAGATGAATATGCCGATTCGGATGCTTGCGGGCTTCAATATTCATAACCCCGATGAAGTGCGCGAATTTTTCGGGCTTTTGGTTAAATCATTTGGGATGTTTTCGGGCACACTTATTGTCATTGGTGGTTTGATGAGTATACTTCGCCGATACCGAACCCCGGAGAATGAAGGCAAGTCGTCGTATAGCGATATGTTATTCTTGTGGGTAATTTGGGGTGTTGGTTTCACAGGTATGTTATGTGTGATTTTCCGTTTGATGGAACTTCCTGTTGCGGGTTACCCAACTTATTTTGTGCATTTGATTTTAGTTTATTTCTTGCTTTGGTATATGCCTTATTCGAAATTTGCTCATATGGTATATCGTTTTTTGGGACTGACATTTTTGAAAATGTATGGACGCGAAGGACGCAACTATCTTAATGTTCAATATAAAAACTAATTTATGTATCACTATTTTGGAGAGGATTTATGGCAGAAGAAATGAAAAAGTACGAAACCCCGCTACTCGATGAGCTCGAGAAAGGCGAATGGCCAAGTTTTGTTAAGGAGATTAAAGCTGCTGCATCTTGGAATCCGATGGCAAACGACCTTATGGGATTGCTCGAAAGGTCATATCGAGAGAAAATTGGCCATTGGAAGCACGGGGGAATTGTTGGTGTTATGGGCTATGGTGGGGGTGTAATCGGGCGTTACACCGATTTACCCGAAGATTTTCCAAATGTGTCTCATTTCCACACGATGCGCATCAATCATCCTGCTGGCTGGTTCTATACAGCCGACGCATTGAAGAAGCTTTGCGATATTTGGGACCGTCACGGTTCGGGTTTAACAAATATGCATGGTTCGACCGGTGATATTATCTTTTTAGGCACACGAACCGAAGAACTCGAGCCAACTTTTGCTGAACTGACCGAAGCAGGATTTGACCTTGGTGGCTCTGGCTCCGATGTTCGTACACCAAGTTGCTGTGTTGGACCAGCACGGTGCGAATGGGCATGCTATGATACTTTGAAACTTACTTATTATCTTACGATGCGATACCAAGACGAGCTCCACAGACCAGCATTCCCATACAAATTTAAGCTAAAAATGTCTGGATGCCCCAACGATTGTGTGGCTTCTGTTGCCCGAGCAGACTTTTCGGTCATTGGTACTTGGCGCGACGAAATCCAAATTGACCAAGAAAAGGTCCGTGAATACGCAAACAGCGGAGTGGATATTTTCAAAGAAGTAGTAATGCTATGCCCCGGAAAATGTATTGAATGGGATGGGAATGAATTAAAAATCGATAATTCAAGCTGCCGGCACTGTATGCATTGTATCAATGTAATGCCAAAAGCATTGGCTCCAGGTAAAGATCGAGGTGCAGCTATACTTCTTGGTGCAAAAGCACCAATTGTCGAAGGTGCTATTCTTTCGTCGGTTATTGTTCCATTTGTGAAGTTGGAAACCGAAGAGGACTTCAACGATGTTGCCGAACTAATTGATGCAATTTTGGAACCTTGGATTGAAGAAGGCAAAAACCGCGAACGAGTTGGTGAATTCGTTCAACGAGTTGGATTAGGTAACTTCCTCGAAGCTATTGGTTTAGACCCACAACCGGAAATGGTTCGTCATCCTCGAACCAATCCTTATGTATTCTACGAAGAAAATCTCGAAGAAGAACAATAAAATTTTTATTAATTTGTAAAATATTAATTAGGAGGGATAATAATGGCAGATGTACCAAAAAAGAGAATAACAGATATTGGACCACCGCATTACGAAAAGTTTTTGCCACCGATAATTAAAGAAAATTACGGAAAATGGAAATATCACGAAATCCCACGACCCGGGGTGATTGTTCATACTTCCGAAACAGGTGCAAAACTATATACCGTACGAGCTGCTTCGCCAAGATTGCTTAGCACGGCAAAAATTCGCAAATTTGCCGAACTTGCCGAAAAATATTCCGATGGTTACCTTCGCTTTACATCCAGACATAACGTTGAATTTCTTTTGACTGACCCAGATAAAATAGACCCCTTGATTCAAGAGCTCGAAGCCATAGGGCATCCTGTTGGAGGTACAGGTAATGCAATATCCAGTATGGTTCATACCCAAGGCTGGATTCATTGTCATTCGGCTGCAACAGATGCTTCGGGCGTTGTTAAAGCAGTTATGGACGAGTTGATTGAATACTTCAAGACAATGAAATTACCTGCAAAGATTCGTCTTGCATTGGCTTGTTGTTTAAATATGTGTGGCGCAGTACATTGCTCCGATATTGCAATTTTAGGTATTCACACTCGCCCACCGAGAGTTAATAATGAACTTTTGCCAAAGGTTTGCGAAATTCCAAACGTTGTAGCTTCTTGTCCCACTGCTGCTATTCGTCCGGCAACAATCGATGGTAAACCGGGGGTCGAAGTCATCGAAGAAAAATGTATGTATTGTGCTAACTGCTACACAGTTTGTCCTGCAATGCCACTGAACAATGCTAAAACCGATGGTATTTCGATTTGGGTGGGCGGAAAGGTTTCCAATGCGCGAACTGAGCCGACCTTCTCCAAGTTAGCAGTACCGTATTTGCCGAACAATCCACCGCGGTGGCCCGAAGTTGTTCAAACAGTTAAGAAAATCGTTGAAGTTTGGGCTGCAAACGCACATAAACACGAACGAGTCGGCGAATGGATCGAAAGAATTGGTTGGCCAAAGTTCTTTAAACTAACTGGTATCGAATTCCAGAAACAACATATTGACGATTTCAAACACGCTGGTCTTACATATAAAACTTCTGTTCATTTAACATATTAGGAGGAGTTATGGCAGAAAAAGCGACAGTCGAAGAGGTAGCCGAAGCGATGTACAAAATGGTTAAAGATACGATGGGAATGAAGAAATGGAAAGCAATGGATTTAACCAAGGCTGCAATCGAACTGTTCGGCGAAGAGCGCTGCGATAAAACACTTTGCAAAGAAGCGATTCGGACCTTGGTCGACTCGGGTCGCCTCGTCTATACTTACTTTGGTGGGAGCTATCTTGAAATTCCACACAAAGAAGGTGCTCAAAACGAGTAATTTTGTTGGCTCTTGGGGCCTTCCCAAGAGCCTTCCATTATTTTGTGTGAAGTATGAATTTTAACCTACCCAGATTTGTAATTTCAGGTCTTTCGGGCGATAGTGGGAAAACACTTGTTTCGGTTGGGCTGGTTTCAGCCTTTACTCAAAAAGGAATAAAAGTTACACCATTCAAAAAAGGACCCGACTACATCGATACAAGTTGGCTTTCTTTGGCTGCTGGTCGAATTGCTCGAAATTTAGACACATTCCTGTTTGGTCGTGAACTGGTTTTGAGTTCATTTCTCCGAAATGCTGCTCCCGACGGACTTACCATCATCGAAGGAAATCGTGGTATTTACGATGGTTTCGATACCAATGGTTCACATTCGACTGCCGAATTGGCAAAAATTCTCCAAGCACCAATCATTCTAATTGTAAATGTGCAAAAGATGACCCGCACTGCAGCCGCTATTGTCTATGGAATTAAGTCTTTGGATATTGGAATCAATTTGGCAGGGGTAGTAGTAAATAATTACTCAACCCAACGGCAGCGGGATTTGGTGATTAATGCAATTCAAGAGATTGCCGAAGTTGAGGTCGTTGGTGCAATCCCACGAATCGATAATTTCGATTATTTCCCTTCTCGGCATCTTGGATTAATTACCCCAGTAGAGACCGAACGTGCAAAAATTGCAATCGAAAATGCTAAGAATTTAGTAGAAAAGTATTTAGATGTTGAGAAAATCTATGATATTGCTTGTCGTTCGCCATTTATTTTTGTCGATGATGAGGTTGTCGAAATCACTTCGCCTATTAAATACAATGTTAAAATTGGATATTTTTTCGATAAAGCATTCTCCTTTTACTATCCCGAAAATTTAGAAGCTTTACAGAATCTTGGGGCAGAACTAATTCCTATTTCTGCATTTAACGATTCTTCGCTTCCCGAAGTAGACGGACTTTACATCGGCGGTGGCTTCCCCGAAAATTATCCTAACGAAATCTCGTCGAACCGTTCTCTTTTAATAGACATAAACCAGAGAGCACGAAATGGACTTCCAATTTTCGCTGAATGCGGAGGTTTGATTTTTTTGGCTCAATCTGTAAATTTAGGCGAAAGGTATCCTTTTGCGGGGGTATTCCCAATTGAAATTTCACTGAGTAAAAAGCCCATTGGTCACGGATATTTCGAAGGCATTGTCGATTCAGTTAATCCTTTTTTCCAAGTCGGCGAAAAAGTAAGAGGTCACGAATTTCATTACTCTTATGTGTCGGACGTCTATGGCGAAATAGAAACAGCTATTCAAGTTACTCGTGGCGTTGGCATTTTTAACAATCGTGATGGCTTGATTTTCGGAAATGTTTTCGCAAGTTATCTACATCTTCATAGCCTTGGAAATCCGAAATGGGCAGAAAATTTCGTTAAATTGTGTTATAGGCTTAAAAACACTTTTATACAAAACTCTTAATCTATTTATTGTCCAAAACAATTTTTCATAATTTTATTTTGCACAAAAAAGGAGTTTAAAATGAGTACACAAAAAGAGAATATCGTAAAATTAGTTGAATTATTAAAGCGATGGCAAAAAATTGAAGATGCATCGATTAAAAACACTACCGAAATTATCAAAAAGACCGATAACCCTCTTGTTCATTTGGTAATGGAAATCATCCGGCAGGATTCGGTGATGCACCGAAGGACACAGCAATTAATCATTGACCATTTCGAAAAGCAACCAATTACGATGAACCCAGAGGAATTGGCTGCATTTTGGTCGATGGTAGAAGAGCACGACGAAATTGAGAAGAAGACAATTGCTTTGGCAAAAGAAGCATTGCAGGATATCAAATCGCCAATTGCAAAATATTTGCTTGAATACTTGTTGTATGACGAAACAAAACACGATAATTTATTAGAAGAAATAAATAAGATTAAAAGTGGAATGTATCCATACGGCGGCTATTAAGATTTTTCGTTGTCAAACATATTTCGAGGTTTAAAATGGGAATTGTTAAAAAAGATAAAAAGCCATTGGGGAAAATCCGAAGTACAGGAACTGGGACTTCGGGAGTCGAAACATCCCCGTTGCGTCCTACACACGTACCAAAACTTGCCCCCTGCCGCTCAGGTTGCCCCAATGGAACGAAGATTCGCGAAATATTGCTCGCAATCGCTCAAACCGAAGACCTCGGTAGAACTTATGACCAGTCCTACCGACTTGCTTTCGATATTCTTACCGAACGAAATCCTTTTCCAGCCGTGTGCGGACGAGTTTGCCCACATCCCTGCGAAGAAAACTGCAATAGACAATACAAAGAAGGCTCTGTTGCAATTCATAGCATAGAACGATTCATTGGTGATTATGCTTTGCAACATAATTTCCCATTGAAAAGGTTGACTGATGAAACCTACCCCGAAAAGATTGCTGTCATTGGCGCCGGTCCAGCAGGGCTTTCATGTGCATATCAACTTGCCCGTCGCGGTTACGAAGTTACTGTATACGAAGCATTTAGTAAACCAGGTGGAATGCTTCGATATGGAATTCCAAGGTACCGACTGCCGGAAGACGTTTTGGACCGAGAAATTCAAAGAATTGTTAGCCTTGGCGTAGAGATAAAATGTAATGTTGCTGTTGGGCGCGATATACCCTACCAGCAGCTTCGCGAACAATACGATGCAATTTTTGTCGGCATTGGTGCACACAAAGGGAAGAGCCTTGGGCTGCCAGGCGAAGATGCACCAAATGTTTTTACTGGAACCGAGTTTTTAAACAGAGTTAATCGAGGCGAACGTGTCGATGTCGGCAAAAAGGTTCTTGTAATTGGTGGGGGCGACACTGCTATCGATGCAGCACGAGTTTCGCGCCGACTTGGTGCCGATGTAACAATATTATACCGACGAACACGGAACGAAATGCCAGCTATCGAAGAGGAAATTCAAGGTGCCGAAGAAGAAGGCGTAAAAATCGTGTTCCTTGTTGCACCAAAAGAATTGATTCTTGACGGCGACCGTGTAAAGGCGATGAAATGCCAAAAGATGCAGTTGGGTGAACCTGATGAATCGGGCAGACGAAGACCCGTCCCAATCGAAGGAGCCGAAGAAATTTTCGAATGCGATACAATTATTGCTGCAATTAGCCAAGAACCCGATTTCTATGGATTGGAACATCTTCGGGAAGGGAAAGATTGGGTCAAAACCGATGAGTCTTTCAAGACAAAAGAGCCGAATGTTTATGCTGGGGGCGATGTCCTTGACCTTGGACTTGTAACGATTGCGATTTATCAAGGTCGTATGGCTGCCGAAACAATCCATAGCAATTTCCGTGGTATCCCAATTGAAAAGGACCCAGAGCTTTCTTATCCAATTGCCACGAAAGACCGCATTGTGTTTTCGTATTATACCGAAAAGTATCGCAACGAAGAGTTGAAATTGCCACCCGATGAAAGACTCGCCCAATTGGAAAAAGAAATTACCTGCACTCTAACCGAAGAGCAAGTAATCGACGAGGCACGAAGATGTATGAGCTGCGGGTCTTGTTTCGATTGCGGAACTTGTTGGAGTATTTGCCAAGACCAAGTAATTCACCGTCCACCACAAAAGTTCCAGGTCTATACATTTAAATTAGAGTTGTGTAAAGGGTGCAACAAGTGTGCCGAAGCTTGTCCTTGCGGTTACATCGAAATGATTAACCCGATGACTGGCCAATATGCACCACGTGACACAGAAACAGGAAAAGTTATTTGGGAAGGCTGACTTTGAGAATAAAGCCTTTGTTGGTATGTTTAATAATTTAAAGGTTAAAACTTATGCCAGTTTTTGAATGGAATGAAATTAAGATTGAAGTCGATGAAGACGGCTTTATGGCTAATCCCGACGAGTGGAACGAGCGAGTTGCCTTAGCACTTGCTTCGACCGAAGGTGTTGATGAATTGACCCCCGACCATTGGAAAGTTATTAACTACTTGCGTGACTATTACAAGCAGTATGGTATTGCACCAATGATACGTAAGCTTTGCAAAGAAACAGGCTTTACTTTGAAGCAGATTTACGACCTTTTCCCTTCGGGACCTGCAAAAGGTGCTTGCAAGGTTGCTGGTTTAGCAAAACCGACTGGCTGTGTTTAATTTATTTTGCTCCCCCACTTCTTGGGGGAGCTTTCGAAATTGATTTTAAGAGGGCTTACCCTTTTAGCTTTCTTAAAATCAATTTCAAAAAAAGAGGTGAACGATGGAAGTTTTACATTTCGCTTTTTACCTTGGCTTACTCATTTTCTTAGTAATGATACTTTACAAAGGAATTAAAATTGCTACTACACCTGTTCACTTACGATGGGAATTGTATCCCGTCCCACACGAAAAAGGCAAATCGAAATATGGTGGCTCGTATCTCGAAGAAGCTAATTGGTGGGAAAAACCTTTGGAAAAAGACCTTCTTAGCGAACTCTCGACTATGGTCCAAGAGATTGTTTTCTTAAAAGGAGTTTGGGAACATAACCGCTCGCTGTGGTTTGGTTCGTTTCCTTTCCATTATGCTTTGTATTTGTATATAGTTGGGACAGTTCTTTTATTGATTGGCTTAATCTTTGGTGTAAGCCCTGAAAGTCTTTCGCAAGCAACTATTTTCCCCACTATTTTAAATATTCTTTTTTGGGCTTCTGCAATTTTGGGTGTATTGGGTAGTGTTTTGCTTCTTTTGAAACGCATTTTCGACCCCGACCTTGCCGCTTATGCCAACGCAAGCCATTATTTCAACTTGATATTAATCGGTGCGATGTATCTTACCTTACTTTTATGGTTTGCCTCTGGAGGTGGACTTACTCAATTGGCAGGGTTTTATTCGGCAGTTTTCACTTTTAATATACTACCCGAATTAAATCTCTCGTCCTATATTCACCTGTATTTGTTGTCTTTCTTTATGTTTTACTTGCCATTTACACATATGACACATTTCTTTGTAAAATACTTTACATATCATAAAGTTCGTTGGGATGATGAACCAAACTCGCCGAATACAAAGTTAAGAGAAAAACTAATGAAGCAGCTTAATTTTCCTGTCTCTTGGTCAGCACCACACATAGGTGCCGATGGACGTAAAACTTGGGTTGTCCTTGCATCAGAATTACCATTTAAAAAGGAGGGAAACAATGGCTGAAAAAAGAAAAATTAAAGTAACAGACATTAGTAAACCACAACTCAGTCCAATGATTGAAATTGGACCAACAGATGAAATTAAGCTTCCTCCACCATACGATAAATTAGAGGAGCTTCCTGGTTTCAAAAAACTAAGCGAGCAAACAAAGCAAACCGTCGATACATCGCTCGATGGGGTTGTTGCTGTTGGTGTTTCAAAACCTAAAAGTGAAGAGGAAGAGCAGAAATTAGTGGAAAAATTCATCCAAGGGTTGATTAAGCTTTTTTCGAAGGAGAACAACTGGACTTTCCTTCAACCATTGATTCTTACGATGGAACATTGTGCGAAATGCCAAACCTGCAACGAAGCCTGCCCAATTTACGAGGCAAGTGGGTATGAAGAAATTTACCGACCAACCTACCGTGCTGAAATTCTTCGAAGATTATATTTCAAGTATGTTAAGCCTGGGAGCCCACTTTTGAAAAAATTTCAGGTTGGCGATATAACTCTTAATTGGACCTTAATTTCGAGATTGATAGAGTTAAGTTACCGGTGTACGATTTGTCGGCGTTGTGCCCAAACTTGTCCAATTGGTATCGATAATGGTTTGATAACACACGAATTACGGAAACTATTTAGTCAAGAATTGGGCATTGCTGCAAAAGAACTCCATGAAAAAGGAACGGTGCAACAGTTATTGGTAGGTTCGAGTACGGGAATGACCCCCGAGGTAGTAAAAGACAATGTCTCGTTTATCGATGAAGATTTAAGCGAAAGATTGGGTATTAAAGTGGAAAGCAAATGGGACGTCGAAGGAGCCGATGTTTTGGTAATTCACAATGCAGGTGAATTCCTTTCGTGGCCCGAAAACCCTGCAGCCTTTGGTATTATTTTGGATGCTGCTGGAATTAAGTGGACTTACTCAAGCGATTTGGTTGCTTACGACGGTGTCAATTACGGTGTTTGGTACGATGATGTTCAGTTAGCCCGAGTTTCAATGCGCCATTTCGAGGCTGCTAAAAAATTGAAAGTAAAAGCAATATTGATGGGCGAATGTGGGCACGAATCGAAATCGATGGGAATTATTGCCGAAAGAATCTTTGGCAACGAAATTAAAACAATTAATGCAATGGCATTCATCGAAGATATTGTTTTTAGCGGAAAAATAAAATTTGACCCAAAAAAGAATGATTTTCCGGTAACTTTGCACGACCCCTGCAACATTGTCCGTCTGATGGGTGTTGTCGAACCGCAGAGAAGAGTATTGCGATACCTTGCACCCAAATTCCGGGAAATGGAGCCACACGGAGTTTACAATTATTGCTGTGGAGGTGGTAGTGGCTTTGCGGTTATGACTCCTTACAACTTTCTCGACTGGCGAATACAAATAAGCGGACGAAAGAAGTTTAAGCAGATTCTCGATGCATTTGCAAACGAACCACTGGGGCCCGAAGTACCAAAGTATGTATGTGCACCGTGTTCGAACTGCAAGGGCCAAATTCGCGACATCTTGGATTACTATGGTGCGAAAGAAAAATCGGGCATTTACTACGGCGGTTTAGTCGAATTGGTTGTAAATGCAATGGCAGAACTAAAAGAGCCATTCATCGACTTTTCGATGATGTAGAAGCGAAATTTACAAAATGCATAAATAGGCAAAAACTTGTTGCAACATTTCATAGAAAGTCGAAACAAATAATTGTTTTGATTTTTGACTGTAAAAATAAGCGAACTCGTAAAATCAAACTCTACAAATTATTTGGATTCGGTAATGTTCATTGTAGGGGCGTATTGCAATACGCCCCTAAAACTTTGCTGGACAACATGTCAGCGACAAGTGATATACAATTTCGCTTAAACTCAGCAACCTTATTATGTTGACAAAAATGTAAGCAGAAAATGTTTTTTAAAAAAAGTAAGTAAAACAAGTTTTTGGTTGTAGTTTGACTTTTTGGTGTAAATAGCTGGTTTATTGGATGTTTTGGAAGTGTCCGTAGCCTAAGCGAGTTTTCGAACCAATTCCAAACTCGATTAATGCATTGTTGATCAAAGAGTCGAGCAACTGACTAATATTTGGAAAGTCGAGTATTTTCTTTTTTTCATCATCTAATAGGTTGTAGCGAAATGAATCGAACAACACGGTGAATTTGAAATCAACTCCACTTTTTACTGTGAGAAAATGTATCGGCACGGGATTTTCCCAATCGCCGGGTGGTTCATCCTTTGAATAATAATTTTGATAATGGACATTCATAATGTCGAGCTCGAATATTTTTTGTTGTGGTTTGACAATTGGAAATGAATCCAAAAAAACAAGCAAGCCTTTAAAATCCTGGGCACCAAAAAGTAATTTATAGAGTATTATTTCTTTTTTATTCTCTTCATCTAAGAAATTCTTGATGGAATATTTCTCTTCGTCTTTAATGTTAATGTTATCGTAAAAAAATTCCTCGAATTTTTTTAAATTTTCCACGGAATGTGTGTTGTTGTAATTTTTGGAATTTTCTACCAATTGCCAGAATGCAACCGAACGGCAAACTCCTTTCAGAGAAGTTCCAGGAATATAAGGCAAACCGAAGATATGATTTAAGGTTAGTGATGTTTCGAGTACCGATTGCGAACCTAAGCCCGCAACCAGACGCGAATTGGTTCGAAGGCTTTTCGAATAAACAAGTTTAAAACCTTGTTTTAAAAGTGACTCGATTTGGAATTTTAATCTATTCTCAAGTTCAGAACTAATGAAATTAGGAAAGTGATAAGATAAAAGTGAATTGAAAAAACCTTTTTTAGTGTTATTTCCGAATAGTTCTTGATTTAAAAGTTTAGAAAAAAGAAGCGAGAAGTTTTCGACAGGAAAATTGTTTTCTTTTTTCCCGCAAGCTAGAATTAGTTCATAGAAGTTTTTCATTGGTGCCCCTTTGGTTAATCCTTGATATGAATTTCTGCAATACGTTTAAGCCATTCGGCAAGAGCAAGAGTTTCGAGTGTGGCAAGCCGAAGCTTTTGGAAATCGGCTTTCGATAAATCGGAAAGGGCGTCATTTACAACTAATTTTCGTTCTTTTAGCCAATCGTTGACAGCATTATAAACTTTAATTGTCTCATTCTTGGATTTATAGAACGCAAGAGTTGGAATTAAGCCATTTAGGACAAGCATCTGTGGTAGTCGCATTGCATTTGATTTAAATTTTTTTTCATCAGAAATTTTCTTAATTGCATCTAAACAGAACTGGGCACGTTGTTGTTCCAAAGTTTGTGTTTTCATTTGTTACCTCCCGAATTGTTAGCCACAAAAGTTTTAATTTTAACGAAGCCTTGGCCAATGGTTTCGTTTCCACCAAGTTGAACGACTGGAATTTTGTAGAACAAATCTTCGAATTTTTTTCGAATTGTTTTGGCAGTCAAATCCTCGTTTGCTTTTTCTTTTTTGGCAAATGAATCTTTAAAGAGCATAAATGAGTAAAATACAGTTTCGGACGGTATGAATTCTTCGCTGAAAAGGGCCCCTTCTTTAACAGTACCAGTTTCTTGGTCTATTCGTATACGAGTTCGAATTTCCACAGCGTAGTTGACGAAATCGGAAAATACATCGTCGGGGACGATTGCAAATCTTTGAGCAATATTGCGCGTAAAGTGATTGTCGGGAAGCAATTTCGAAAGGAATTTCGCAATCTCGTCGCAATTGGGGTCATTTCGATAATTGAAAACGAATTCTTCGAAAGCAATGGCTCTTTCGCCTTTTTCAATAATTGGCAATATGCTATCTTGTGGGACAATCACTTCACTGTCGGAGGGCGATACAATAGAGAATAGGTTTTCTGGTTTAGCTAAATTTGTCGAGACAAGTTCATCGAAGAATCTTTGAATTACGAACGGAGATGTAATCCAACCAAAAACACCTTTTATAGAGCGGACTGGGTAGAGCAATATTTTTGCATCTGTAATGGAAATGCACGAAGCGAAAAGTTCGTCTTTTTCTTGGCTTTCTTCGTTAGTTTCGGCTTTGGCTTCGGGACCAAAAATTGCTTCGACAGTTTTAGTGTCGTTCCAAAAGCGAATGGCTGTATCGCGGAAAACGCCTTTAATACCGCTCGACCACATTACGGGGAATTTTGTGTGTCTTTCTCGTTGTACAGGTAAATCGACAAAAGAGACTGACTGCCCAACCCCCATATGAATTGGGGTCTCCGCATAAAAAGTTAATAACAATGATTCAGTGAACATACTGCCTCCTGATAATTATTAATATATTTTGTGAATAATTTTATTATCTTTTAGGCTATTGAGAAATTTGTCCAATGCTTCCCAAATGTTATTTTTTGGAAGTTTTATTTTTGTGCGATTTAATTCGAGTTGATAACCGGCGGGAGCGAAAGTGGATTTAAAGATTAGGAATAATCCTTCGAAACTATTATTAAATTCTAAAATTTTAAACCATAAAGGGGAAGCACGCCGTGTTTTAAGCGAATTAATTAATAAATCAACCGTACCACTTTTTCTCTTCTCATTTTCCTTTAGACTTGAAAAGTAAAAATTTAAAGGGAGTCCAAAAATTGCTTTTTCGATAACTTCACTTTGCATGGAACCTGTTATGATGGCTTTTGCAGTATTGTAGTCGGGCTTATAATAACTTCTAAAAGCCATAAGTAAGAAGCCCATAAAGTCTAATAAATCAATTGGGTCGTTGATTGTACTTTTTGTCCATTTTTTGACAAGGTATTTGCCGCCTTCAATTCGAGATAATTTTTGTATCCAATTATTAATGTTTTTTAATGCATATTCTTTGTTAATGCGGTATATTTGAAAATCATCTTCATATTTTATGTAAGGGATACTCTGTCGCTCTTGACTTTCTAATGTGTTTAAAATCAAGTCGATATTGCTGGCGAGCCAATCTTCCAAATTTCCATCTGTTTTGAAATTTAAGTGGAAATTTTTTGGTAGATCCCCCGAAATTTGCTCGACCGAAATAGAGCCAAAGCCACGTCGGGCACGAGAACCAAAATTACCCAAGTTGAATGCTAACCACACCGCACACAAGTATTTCTTCACATCTTCTTCGGTAGCCTTTGGGTAAGGAAGGATTTGGAGAGAAAAAACTTCGTTTCTTTCAATAAAATTCCTTATTTCTTTTTTATCATTTTGTTTAAACCTTGGGTCTAAGGCAAATCCAAGGTAATTCAACCCACTACCTTGAAGGGGTCTGCCCGATTTGTCGAAATATTTAGAAAACTGTTCGACTTTTAAATTTTTAGTTTCTACTCGAAGAAGGATTACCCCCTTTTGGGACTTTTCGCCCGCCCAGCCAAAAAGTTTTTTCTCGTCTTCGACCTTTCCCCCTGCAAGACGGAACCAATAGCGAAACAAGCCATTGAAGGATTGAGTGCGTAACTCCGGTTGCTTGTTCGCACCGCCCATAAAAAGTGGAGTTACAATTTTTGCGTTAATTTCTATTTTTCTCATTTCAATTTTTCCTTTATTTGATTGAACAAAAATTTGCCTTTGTTTGTTATGCGAATTTTTTCTGGAAGGGAAGTGTTTGGATTGTATTCTAAATCGACCAAAGAATAGGTTGAAAGTCGTTCAAGTTCGGTGGAATAAGAATTTATTAAATGTTCGAGTTCTTCTTCGGAAACATAAACGGTGGAGAGCTTTTCCAAAACATCCAGTTCTCGCCCTTTTGGTAAGTACAAAAGAGCAGGGAAAATGATAACATCGGTAAAATCTTCGTTGATGTAGTATACTTGCGAGTTTGTAATAAAGCCAGCAAGACTACAAGCGACGACGTGGGCTTTCAGTCCACCAGTAGCATTAAAGAGAACCTGATATCCTTCCTTTTGTTTTATCGATGCGAGATAAATCAATCGGTCAACGAGCTCGCTAATCGAACGTTGGAATTCATCGCGAGCATAATTATCGTCGAACTGTAGGCTTTCCCAAAAATAGCCCGAAACTTCGTTACCTGTAAAAAGAGAAAAGTTTTGCATAGCGAGATATTTTTCGAGCACAATTTTGCACAGTTCGCCCGCTTTGGTATTAGTCCAAATTAAGTAGACCGAAACATTTTCTTGTGGTATGTTTCGAACAACTTTGTAGAAAGCATTAAGTTCGGCAGAATGTTCAGTCGGTGCTTGTTGAATGTAGCTTACAAGCTTTTGTATTTCGGATGGATTTTCCAGCAAATATTCGCAAAGTTGGTCATCGTTTTTAAAATTGAATGCAGAGGGTAGTGAAATAACTTTATCTTCTTTTGCGTTCCGAAGAATACTTGTCCCAACACTAATTATGTGGAATTGTTTCATAACTAAATCTCCCAGTTATCATTAAATTTGAGCCTATAAAGCCATTTTCGCCTGTCGAAGGATTTAAGTTAATGTTTTTGAGTTTCGATTCATCGATAACTTTTGCGAAGATAACGGTACCAGGTTTCAAAGCCTTTTGCATAGTTTTGTTGTAAAACTTGTCTTTGATAATTCCAACGTTACTATACCCGTTTGTTGCCATTGAAATTACTTCCACACCAAGGTTTCGTGGGACGAAACCATCGAAGATGCCGGGTGAAAGCAAAAGGATTTGAACATAATCGCCAACTTGAAAGTTTAGTAGTAGTTCCAAACGAGAAAAGTAGTTTGCGAAATTTTCTGTTCCTACGGTGAAGTTTGCAACTCGCATTTCGCCACCCAATTTTAATACTTTAATGCCAGAATTAAGGAATTCGAGGACATCATTTTCATTTTCTAAGCCAGACTTGGTAAGTTCAGAGTTTTCGAAATCGAATTCGACAAATGTAATAAGTTCCCAATCGCTTTCCCAATCGTTTGCAAGTTGGAGGAAATTAATTCTGTAGAGAGCGTCTTCTTCGGCAACAGTTCCACTGTCGAAATCCTGTTTTATTCCCAGTCTTGAATCAAATTCAAAAATTTTATTTTGGTCTTTTGAAAAGATAATTTCCCTTTTCGGAGGGACTTCGCCTTGCAACCATTTAGCAAGCCCAGCACTCGAAATGAAGCCCTCGCTGAGCTCTGCTTTGTATTTGCCAAACAAAATTGGGAACGAGCTTAATTCGTTTGTAAGATTAGTGTTGGTAGAATCGAGTAACTTGAAATTATTCCGAGGGTAGGGTTTGCAACAAAGAGTATAATCGTTTATTTCCTGCTCCGATTTGTTATCTTGGCAATGCTGTGTTGTCTTTTTTTCTTCCAAGATATTTGCAGGTTTTGGAAAAAATATTTCGGGGGTTTCGGTTTTGTTGTTTTTTGCGCGAAACAGAAAGGGACCAAATATCCTTTTGATTATCATGGAACTATCGATTTTCAATTCATACTTAAACTTTGCACTTATTGCCCCCGCGATTGTATGAGGCATTGGTGGAAACGTTGAATGCACAACCGAGCCAATATTAAATGGCTTCCCACTACCGAAGAACAACACATCGAAAGGTTTTATTTTCAAAGTTAGCATAACTATACCTCTTTAATTAACCATTGTTTTATTTTTTTTAATTTTTTGTTTTCGTCATTGTTCCAACGAATAAATATTTCCCCGCTTTCGACTTTTACTTCGGTAATAGTTCTTTCGAAGCCACAATGGGCGAAGAAATTTCTTGGTTTAAATTCCTCGCTTTCACCGTCGACGAGTTTTTTCAATTTTTCCCAGCAATTTGTAACTTTATCTTTTGTTGTTTTGCCCGTTTTGTCTCTTCCCTTTTCAAGGTTACGCAATTCTTGGTTAAGCCAATCTATATTCATTGTTAATCCAAAAGGATAATAAATGGAGTTATTTTCACAAAAAATTTGTCTTATTGTGTTGATACTTTTTCCATCTTGATTACAAAATTTGACTTCGTACTTTTCGAGAACTTCCAATATTCCTCTTAAAAATGCAAGTGTAAGAAGAAGTTTAATGCAATCATTTTTGTTGAAGTGAGGTGGTTGCAAATAATCGACGATGTTATTTGTCCTGATGTGTTCACAAATTTCTTTTAAAAAATCCTCCACTTCCTGCTTTTTGGGTAGTTCGAAATGAAACAAAGCCAATGGAATGTTCTTTTTTAGTGCAGAAAATGCAATAGCGAATGTTGACAAGTATTTAGTTAAATTTTTCTTTTTCCCTTCACCTATTTTTTTACTATCTATCAGTCTTTTTAATAAAGGAATCTCGGTATCCGAGCGGATGTCGTCGTCATATTTTAATGGAGATGTAAAAAAAGCAGTATAATTAACATTGCTGGAATATATCCGAAAAGTACTTGTCGTCGAGCCAATTATCGGCTCGGAAAAAGCTACAAAGAATTTTGGCTGCTGCTCTTTATTTAACCAGTTCATTAATTTCGAAAAAATTCCAAAATGCCTAAGAGCATCCAAAGTGGCAGAAACATAAATGTTTAAACCACTGGAAATGTCCACATAATATTCGTCAAAACATTGTGAAAGATAATTTTCAATCATATTCAGAAAAATTTCAATAATAATATCTTCGTAGGTACCCGAAAATACCACTCCTTCGAAGTTGCCTATTGAATGAATGGGTACGAATTCATCGACAAATTCTGCATAGGGTAAGTATTTCAATATTTCCTTAGGATTTTGAAAGTAAGACTCTTTTGCTTCTTGGTTGTTCAATATTCCTTTTATTTTATCTTTCAAATTGGTATCCAAAGAATGGCTATTTATTACTTTACTATTGAAAACAAGGCTGGAAGGAAAAAGTAGTATGGTCTTTGCGTTATTACCGAAGTATTGTTGTAATGCAAAGGAGGAGAGGTGGGTTTCGAATGTTTGTTCATTATAAGTGAAGTTGTATTTTTTTTGAATTTGTTCATCTAATCGAGCAATTTGGTAAATTATTCTCATTGTTTCAACCGTTTGTTTACCGAAATTAACTTTGCTATTAAAAAAAGATTGGCAAAATCGAAATATGAAAACTCGTATTTGCTTAGTTCTTCTTCTAATTTTAATTCAGTTATTAAAACTTCGGTTGCATCTTTCCTTTTGCATATTCGCTTAATTTCGTTTACAACAATTTGGTGCAATGGTTCATTTGGAGCAACTTTTACACATTCATCTTCTATAATATTACGCAGTGTTCTTTGGAATTCGTAAGGTAAATTCGATGGTAGTGCCTCAATTTCGAATTTAGTAATCAATTTTTTGATGAATCCAACTAATTCCCAATGCCCACCAGTTTGAGTGTAACCTCCCGACCTTGTTTGGAAACGAATACAAAAAGCATTACGGTTGTATTTATTTTTCGCTAATTTTTCGATATTATCTACTTCCTCAATGGCAAGATACAATGGATGTTTATAATGAGCGATTAGTATACCTGCACTCATCGTAGCAGCCGAAGAAAATGTTTCTTTAAAACTATTTTGTAATTCATTTGCACAATCCAAAACTGTGTCGACTGGCAAAAATGCAAATAAGTCGTCGCCACCAGCATACACGAGCTTACCAAAGTATTTCCTTTCAATTATATCGCAGGTTTTTGTTAATGCAAATTTGGAAATTCTTCGACTTAATGATTGTGAAAACGAAGGTGTATTCGGATGTTTTGAATTTAAAATTAGTTTAAAAGGGTCGTCTTGATTAGCAGGAGATAAGTTTTCGAGAACAGAGACAACTTTGGGGTGCAAAAGCTCTTTTACGGTTGGATTAAAATCGCCTTCGAGCCATTTCCCCATATGGTCGCCATCCATTTTAAGCAAAGCATAATATGGTGATGGGCTCACCTTTAATTTACCAAGAAATTTTTTTATCTCAGCAAGCGACTCGCTATCGATTCTTACTCCATACTCGCTCTTAAAATATTGCGGCGAGAAATTTTCTATGTATAGCCACTGACCATCGATTCTGCTCAAAACGTTATCTTTTAATGCGGGGACACTTTTCGATTCAGGTAAATGCACTTTTTGATTCAAATCGTCGAAAATTCTTCGGAATTCTCTTCGCTTTTCGTCGGGCAAAGACAACTTGAACGGAGTTGCAGCTATTTCGCTTGTCGATGGAAAATCGATTTTGTCAGTCAGATGCAATTTTTCTTTGATAAACTTTGGGAATAGCCTTTTTGTTAAGCAAACACCACAAAGCCGTTCGCCCGTCCTTACGAATTCAACGTCTTCCCAAACCTTATCGTTTCGGTAGTGCCGACTCCAATCGGCAGTCCCATCTGCAAGCCAAAGTTGATTGTATTCCCCGCACAACGTGCATTTGAAACCCGTTTCTTTAAGCGGCTCGAAGTTGCGAACATTCTTCCTCGACACATAAAGTCGTTCTGCCAATTTCAATAATAATGGATATACTAAACCAACGTTTAGTTCTTTGTAATATGGATTTTTACTTATGGCTGAAATCGTGTTGAATAGTTCGTCGTTTTGGTCGTCAATAATTTGTTTGTAGTCATCGATTGCTGAATCGAGGTCGGAAATTCCATCGCTTGTCCACGGAAGTATTGCCCAAAATACACGGAAATAATTTTTGAGATGTGTATTTATCTGCTTTTCGATATAGTTATAATCTAATGACGATGAATTCTCGAGAGTTTCTTTTAACAGTGAGACTGAGAATACGGAAAGCTCTTCCAAAGTGCGGAAAATTTGTTCTTCGGCTTTTTGTGCGATTTCCTTGTTGTATTGTACGATAGCAAGGAATCTGTTTGGAATATTGGCAATTGAAAGATCGCTGGGGCTTGTCTTTAACTTGCAGGATTCATCAACTTCTCGGTGGATTTTTTCGAATAGCGGAATTTTATTCCCATTAAAATTGAATTTCTGGTTCGTTAAGTAAAAGTCCATCAGAGGTTGTTCGTAAAGGTTAGGTATTATAATTGAATCGGGACCATAAGTTTCGATAATGGCTTGAATTGCTTGCCAGATGAGGTAGGAAAGTAAGTAAGAACCTGACCACAAGTCCTGCGTCTTTCGGGCTTTCGATATAAATTGTTGCACAGGGGAAATACCAAAAAGCAAAAATGACGGTTGCGGTAATGCAGAAACCACAGCCGAGGTCTGAACAAGATGGTCGTAAATTGAATGATTAGGGGCACGGCTGTCTGCGGGATGAGTCTCTATCCACTCGAAAATTGTTGGATAAAATCGCCAGAGAAAATAATAGTAGAATTTTGCTTTTTCTTCGTCACTTTCTAATCCAGAGGCGAATTTGCGTAGATCGTTAAAAACATTTTCAACTTTGGATTGTTCGATATACTTAACTTTTTTTTCAGTTTTGTCTAAAAAATCTTTGAAATGCATTTCACCAGCACGTACTGTCGTTCTCTCGTTGAATTGTTTTCTTTCGTCTGGGTGCAACGACGGAGCTAAAATGATTCGGCTGAATGCAGAGGCAATTTGGTCAGCCTTTTTGATTTTTTCGTTATCGAAAGGGTAGGGGCTTTCGAATAGCGAACTAAATAGTTCATTAGCCACCTTTTCGTGGCTTTTCATTTGCTCGAACATAACCCACATTTTATGTGGTGGGTCGTGTAGCAAAGCATTAAGTTTTTTTTGCCAATCCATAAGATTTTTATTTTTAGTTTTTAATAGCCAATTATGTGAACTTAATTTGTTTTAGTGGAGCTTCCAAAAATTGGGTCGATTCCAAATTTGAACCAGCTATTAAATTCCAATTATAAAAAGAAAAATTTGTTGTTGAAAGAAACGTAAAGGAAGGGACTCGGCTGTTCCGTGCTCTGTCTCATTTGGGGGAGAAGCAGCAAATCAACGAATCGAGGTACGAAACATAATCAACCGATTGACAATGGTTTTGGTTTATGTTTAGCATACCCCCATTTTCTTCTTTTGGTGGATGCTACATTAAAAACATATCTTATGGAAAATCGACCCCCACGAGAGTTGCTTGTTTCAATCCTTGTTTTGGTGGATGTTCCATTAAAACTTTTTATTCCGATGTCCAAACCTTCCTTTGGAAGGCGTTTCAATCCTTGTTTTGGTGGATGTTCCATTAAAACCTTTCCACGCTTTAAAGAAAATCGGAGCATCGCAATGCTGTTTCAATCCTTGTTTTGGTGGATGTTCCATTAAAACCCATACTTGGCAACTCTTCGTTCAGCGAATTTGTGTTTCAATCCTTGTTTTGGTGGATGTTCCATTAAAACAGAAATGATTTTTCCATACGGAAAAGAAATGATTTCGTTTCAATCCTTGTTTTGGTGGATGTTCCATTAAAACGTCTATCGGATCTTTGTTGACGGTCGGCTCCCAGATGTTTCAATCCTTGTTTTGGTGGATGTTCCATTAAAACCATCTTGAATCGACTATCGAAAGGCAGGTTCATTTGTGTTTCAATCCTTGTTTTGGTGGATGTTCCATTAAAACCGTTTACGAGGCGTTTATGGACGCCTCAATTCACTGTTTCAATCCTTGTTTTGGTGGATGTTCCATTAAAACTCACACACCTAACCTGCTCACCATCTAAGATACGAGTTTCAATCCTTGTTTTGGTGGATGTTCCATTAAAACTCGACAGTGCTGATGAATTCTAATTCGTTCCATTCGAGTTTCAATCCTTGTTTTGGTGGATGTTCCATTAAAACAATTATCATTTCAAGGCCGGGTTTCTACACCGACCTGTTTCAATCCTTGTTTTGGTGGATGTTCCATTAAAACATAAACTAAACTTTTGCAAAAGAGAAACAATTCTATGTTTCAATCCTTGTTTTGGTGGATGTTCCATTAAAACCGTTGAAGGATTTGAAGGAATTCCAAGAGTTGCAAATGTTTCAATCCTTGTTTTGGTGGATGTTCCATTAAAACACTAACTCCGCTGATTACAAGTGTTGCGGGGCTTTCGGTTTCAATCCTTGTTTTGGTGGATGTTCCATTAAAACAAATTGGGCTTTGAACCACGATGTCGTAATCAGATAGTTTCAATCCTTGTTTTGGTGGATGTTCCATTAAAACCGGGTGGTGTAATCTTCTTTTGCAGTTCCTTTACGTGTTTCAATCCTTGTTTTGGTGGATGTTCCATTAAAACCAGCAACGTTTTTAGTGTACTGCATAAGCAACGTGCCGTTTCAATCCTTGTTTTGGTGGATGTTCCATTAAAACACGTGACGCAGCAGCAACGTTTTTAGTGTACTGCAGTTTCAATCCTTGTTTTGGTGGATGTTCCATTAAAACATCTGACGTACGTGTCGTGCAGTTCAGGGTAATTTTGCGTTTCAATCCTTGTTTTGGTGGATGTTCCATTAAAACTATGGGAAAAATACAAATTTCCGCCTGTGTGGTTGTTTAGTTTCAATCCTTGTTTTGGTGGATGTTCCATTAAAACAACATAAAATTTTTGGGTCGACATCATTGACTAGGTCTGTTTCAATCCTTGTTTTGGTGGATGTTCCATTAAAACCGGATGGCTAATTCAACCAGCGTTTCAAGTATAGTTAGTTTCAATCCTTGTTTTGGTGGATGTTCCATTAAAACTTGTTC
>FWWL01001844.1_pt1 | contig 47737 bp, 41 predicted proteins | sample 2228331 | NCBI WGS metagenome assembly FWWL01 (sample SAMEA103939775, study PRJEB20133) | metagenome | reverse complement strand
AGGTATTCTACGAGCAGGACACTGTAAAAACCACTCTCCTTCAGATGTTTGAAGGCAGTGGATTCAGCGTTGCGTGCATAAATAACTCACAAGTTTTTGAGCTGAACACGTGGAGCACAAAAAACTATTCGATAGGGATAGATGCATATGCACTCTTTTCTCAATCGTTTACAAATAACAACCTAACCATCAATACTTCCAGGATCAAAGTACCTGTTCTCTTCAGCAAGGAGCCGGATATGACTATTGGTCTCCGGCCTGGTCAAGTGTACTTCAGTCCCAAGAGCATAGAAGACACACAAGAAATAAACGGCTATGATATAAAGATGATAATCAGAAACGCAGAGGTCCCGGTAGGTTATAACTGGAGTAATCTCAGTAAATCATCTAACCTTCTTCAGTCATTTAAGGTGGCCGTACAAGGTATAAACGGTACGCTGGTAGTTGAGGAAGAGATAGACAGTTTTGGGCTAAGCATTCTTAAGCTTCTCGACAGAAGAAATCACTCCATGATAACGATAGTTAAAAATGCCTCTGGTGCTCTTGAGGTTCATTATTCCTCACAACTTGAGATGCATTTAAAAACAAAGATTTTGTTAAATAGATGTGGCAGAGTATATCTGGGGGCCGAAGACATAACAGTTAGCGCTTCAGGGCTCTCTGCTGTGGGGGCTGTGCGAGCACAATGAAAGTAAAAGATATTATGTCTATTGAATTTGTAAAGCTCGGAATAGACGATAAGCTAGAAGATGTTCTTCAAAAATTTGCCAAGAAAGGTATTACTTCTTCACCTGTAGTCGATGGCGATGAGTTCTTGGGCATATTCTCAGCTTACGATCTATTGCCATATGTGATCAAAAATCAGAAAGCTGCTCTGTTACCGTTCGGCCATGCCACAAAGTCAACAATAGAGCACGACTTGAAAGAGCTATCAAAAATACCTCTCCAGAAGCTAGTGAGGAAACCCCCTGTAGTTTTAACTCCAGACCAAGAAGTGAGCAGTGTGATAGAGATAATAGCAACTACCCATACATGTATTCCTGTTTTGGAATCAGGCTCGCTTGTTGGGATTGTCAGGGAGAGGGATTTAGTTTTCTATCTTTTGTATCTCATGGGCGCGGTAAAAACAGTCTATCGAGATGAATCTGAGAAAGAAAGAGATAACAAAACCACAGTAGACCTCATCCTCCAAAAAATCTCCCAAAGAGGATCTATATCTGCGAAGGAACTCTCTAAAGAGCTCGGAGTTTCAGAAAAAACAGTCGAGAGGATAGGGGAGACGCTTCAGAAGCATAACCTAGCGCACATAGAGTACTCGTTTCTGAAAGGAGCTATACTCAAGAGGTTGGAGAGAGAATGAGTAGTAGTGATAAAAAAGTTGTGGTTTCAAGCAGCAGATATGGAAAGCTTGAAGAATACGACATATTTGATGGTAATCTGCATTCGCACATAACGATTGAACGGGTTGAAAATGAGGTAGTGCCTATCTACAAGCTCGAAACGCTAAAGTGGGACAAAGCCACTTATGCCATAATAGACGAAGTAAAGAATCAGCTGCTCAAACGAATTCACATATCAAACCAGGAAGCGCTAAACATCAAGATGGCAGAACAGCTGAAGCTAAAGTTTATCGAACAGGGTAAGGAAATTGTAGGAGAGTATATCCCGCACTTAAAAGATGAGATGGTCGATACCATAGCGCGTAAGATAGCACAAGAAATGCTTGGACTCGGCGACATAGAGTTCCTGATAAGGGATACCCACATAGAAGAGATATGCATAAACGGCGCAGGAGTACCAGTTTGGATTTACCACAGAAAATACGGTTGGATGAAAACAAACATAATAATAGAAAACGACAATCAGATCTGGAACTATGCATCTTCTATTGCGAGGGGCGTTGGTAGACAGATAAACATACACAATCCACTACTAGATGCTTACCTGGCAACAGGCGACAGGGTGAACGCAACTCTGTTTCCAATATCTTATTTCGGTCACACCATCACAATAAGAAAGTTTGCCAGGATACCTTGGACAATAACAGATTATATAAAGTCGAATACCATTTCTTCTGAGGTAGCTGCCCTTCTCTGGCAGGCAATACAGTATGAGATCAACATGATAGTCGCTGGAGGTACAGGCGCAGGAAAAACTAGTCTGCTAAACGTGCTTACAATGTTCATACCACAGAATCAAAGAGTAATAAGCATCGAACAGACTAGAGAAATAACTTTGCCATCTCACCTCCAGTGGGTTCCTCTAATCGTCAGGGAAGGTACCAGCGAAGGCACCGGCAACGTAACTATGCTTGACCTCATGGTAAACTCCTTGCGAATGCGACCTGACCGCATAATTGTCGGAGAAATAAGAAGGGCTGAAGAAGCCCAGGTTCTGTTTGAGGCAATGCATACAGGTCATAGTGTCTATGCCACTCTGCATGCAGAAACTGTAAACGAAACCATCAACAGGCTGATAAACCCACCGATAAACATACCGCCCATTATGCTCGAGGCACTTCACCTAATAGTTGCCATGTACAGAGACAGAAGAAGAAACATTCGTAGAGTACTTGAGGTAGGAGAAGTTCTCCAGTCAAACGAAGGATCTACGAGAGCAAACATAATCTATCGCTGGCGCCCCGTAAAAGACGAGATCATGCAATTTGAGCAGAGCGTTAGACTTGTAGAGGTAATAAAAACTTATGCAAATATAGACAACGAAACACTAAATCAAGAGCTAGCTGAAAAAAGGAAGATACTGGACTGGATGGTAAAAAACAACATAAATTCGATAGATGCAGTAGGAAAGATAATTGCGTCCTATTACGATGATCCAGATTCAGCATTGAAAAAGGTGGAAGCCAAATGATCAGAATACCATTTCTTCCAATGCCCTATAAAACAGCAAAAAAATACATACGCTTTTTCCTGCCTTTCGGTTCTGCGTTGAGAAAAATGTTTTCCACGCTCCAGAGAGACCTTGAGATAGCAAGGGTTGAAATAACCGCAACAGAGTACATAGCTGCTGCTATTTTTACAGCCACTTTATACTTAGTTTTTCTTATTCTTTTTCAGGTGCTAATCTTCTCCAGAAATCTACGAAATGAAGAACCTGCAAGACTCATAATCACTATATTTCTATACTCTCTTGCGTTCAGCTTTGCTATATTTATCTATATCATGCTCGTTCCTCGCTGGCTCAAAGACAGAGTAAAAAACGACATAGAAAAGAACCTGCTGTTTGCTACGAGACATCTAATGATCCAGACAGCTGCAGGAGTACCACTCTATGATGCAATCGTTTCCATAAGTCAGGAATATGAAAACGAGAAGTTCAACTATGGGGAGATCAGCAAAGAGTTTAGCATAATAGTAAAGGAAGTCAAAGGCGGAAAAGAACTGACAGAAGCACTTGAAGACAGCGCATCTCGGATCAATTCTTTGTACTACCGAAGACTCATGTGGCAGTTGGCCAATGCCAACAAGTCAGGAGCAAACATAGACACTGTTTTAAGAAACATGGTTGACTTCTTAATCAAGGAGCAGGAGATAGCAATGAGAAACTACGGCGCGCAACTCAATCCTCTGGCAATGTTTTACATGATGTCGTGCATAATTGCTCCTACTATGGGACTCATATTGATAGCTATAATAAGCTCTCTGGTGGATATCAACGTTACGCCTGCATTCTTTATAGGTATCCTTGCAATAATCATAGTAGTCCAGTTCATGTTTCTTGGCATGCTGAAGTCCAAGAGACCTTCGGTGGCCATATGAGAAGAAAAAAAAACATAAGTTTTTTTGAAAGACTCAACCAAGAGACAGACCTAAAGCTACAGATAGCAGATATTCACATGCGTGCACGATGGCTCATAACATTCCTACTGATAATTGGGATTATAAGCGGACTGATAGGCGCACTTATATCGTCACTGCTTCAACTACCGATAGAGGTCATAGTACTAACGTTTTTGCTCTTTTTCATGCTGTTTCAGTTGCTGGTATACACTTACATAGGGCTCAGGTCTTCTGCAAGAGTTGCCAAGATAGAAGAGATGCTACCTGATTTCCTGAGCTTGATGGCAAGCAATATCAGAAGCGGAATGACCTATGAACAATCACTCATAATGTCCGCGAGAAAAGAGTTTGGCCCACTTAGCAAAGAAATAGACATGGCTGCAAAAGACATAATAGGTGGTAAGCCACTCACAGAGACGCTCTTAACCATGACAGTCAGGATACCTTCTGAAAAGTTTGCCAAAACAGTCAGGCTTATAGTAGAAGGAGTAAACTCAGGAGGAAACCTGGCGGAACTACTAGAACACACCGCGATTGACATAAGAAAATTTGAAGGTCTGAGAAAAGACATCGCTTCTTCTATGATGTCATACGCTCTTTTTATATTTGCTGCAGCAGCAATAGGTGCGCCCTTACTGTATGGTGTTGCTACCTTCCTAATAAAAGTGCTCTATACAGTAAAATCATCAGTTGCTTTTGACACAAAAAATTTACCGATGAACGTCCCAATCTCCATGGCTACTTCTTCTCTATCACCAGATCTGGTCAGATGGTTCGCTCTGTGCTCCATTGCGATTACCTGCTTCTTCGGTTCTCTCGCAGCAGGTTTAATCTTTAAGGGAAAGGAGATGGATGGCATAATCTATCTGCCTGTGACGCTCTTAATAGCAACTATTGTTTTTTTTACCATAACATTCATTCTTGAAAACGCATTCAAAGGAATGCTTCCAGCTTAAGATATCTGAATCTTTCTTTCTAGCTTTTAGATAACCACAGAAATTAGCGTGTATATCGCCTTTTCAAATGCACTCCTCATGATGTACTGATTCCCATTAATGCTTTTAACTGTCCATGTGCGTTTATTCTAACCTCGCCATCTAAGCTCTGTGGCTGACAATTCAACTAATGGATTTTGTTTTCGACTTGCGCCAGAAAATAAAAAGATTTGGATATTTTGGGATTTACAATTGTGTTTTTTAGCTAACGCCTTAGTTGCTGACCTTTTGTGTGGGTTTGTTTTGTTGTTTACTTTGACCTTGACCTGCTGTACCTATGTTCTGCTGCAGGCGTCTCAAGCAAGTAACTGTTTTTGGGTCCTGCACTTCTTGTGGTTTGCTTGCAGAAACAGAAGTATCTATGGCCGAAACGTTATAAACCAATTCTTCTAAAGTGTCTAGACGCCGAGTGAACATATCTGCTATGGTTTTTAGAGCGGCTGGAACAATTCCAGTTGCTTTTTCTATTAGTCCGTGTAGGAAGTCAGAAATCATGTTTATCAGGTCTTCAGCTTTGTAATATACACTATCTTTCACGCCCTCTGGGGTAATCCTACTTTTTTCTAACACCATCTCAAGTGAATAAAGATATGGAGTCAACAATTCTTCAAATTGATTAACCTTTTCTCGTAATTCATAATAGAGCGCAATAAATTTTTCCTCCACTCTCTCCGCATAAGAATATAAAGACTTCTCATAATGGCGTGCAGAAGAGAACACACTATCGATCAACTTTAGACCGTTTTCTTCAGGATTGATCATTTTACCTTTTTTTTAGAACATCTTTTGTTTAATTTGTCTCCAGGTCTTTCGATTAATCTTTTGTTTAACTTATCACCAAGCTTTCTGAAGAAAATGGATAGCTTAGAGTTATGCTCGTTATCTTCACCGATGTTTTTGAGTCTGTGCGCAAGCGAAGCTTTGAAGAGCAACCAAAAAGCTCTTGTATTACCCATCTTAAGTGCAATTATCGCAGGTGTCTCACCATAAAAGTTTTTTTGCGTTGGGTCTGCGCCCTCTTCAAGAAGATATGAAATCACTTTAACATCGCCCTTCAGTGCAGCAAGATGCAAAGCATTATTGAGAAAGTCATCACGTACCGTATTAATGTCGCGACCAAGCATAGCAATTCCAAAACCAATCAATTTTATGTCGCAGCTTCTTGCACCTAAGAGCACAAACATCTCAGGAACAAATGCTGTAGAAACAAAATTATAGACATAGCTTGCGATGCGCAGAAATGCCAAAGAAGGAATGTTATAAACGTCTTCATCAGACCTATATCTTAATTCTAACACATCTTCTATTATGTGTGGGTCTTCTTCTACAGTTGATAGTATCTTTTCTATTTCTTCATAGCCAAGAGAACGTGCTATTTCCAGAGGGGTTCTTCCGTAATCGTCTCCAATTGTTGGACTTGCACCATAACAAAGTAGAAGGATTACCATGTGTGGGTCATTGTTAGCCACAGCTATTCTCAAAGGAGTTCTCTTATACAGGTCTCTTTCATTAACACTTGCGCCACGCCGTAGTGCATCTTCAGCGCTAACAAGATTTTCTGTAGCAACAGAGTAAAAGAGTCTTCTAGTGGCCCTATCTAAAGAACTTAGGAACTGTTGATTTGCATCATCAAAAAGTTCAACCATAATAAACACTTTTATACAATTATTTCAACAAAGTTTTTAAAAAGGTTTTAGGTGGTGTTTCATGGAAAATGTGCTTCTTCGAAGAGGATATTTCATTCTGTGGTTTTTCTGATCATGGTTTTTTTGGTTTCCCTTTCTCTAAAAAGTGAATTTTTAATTCTATCGATTACAAAAGAAGTTGCATAATCACTTACGAGAATATCTGCATGGCTCTTGAGAAACTCCGCAAGTGCGTATTTATGATATGACTCTGCTATTTCCCAACAAGATAGACCATAGGTGTTTCTGGCATTAGCATCTGCTCCATGAGCAATAAGCAGTTTTGCCATTTCTATAGCATTACTTTGCGTTGAATAAACTAAATAAAACAATGGATTGTTCATTTCTTTGTCTCTCGCATTTGGAGAAGCACCCCTTGCCAACAGGACCTTTACGATGTGCAATTGGACCTTTAATAGATCTTCTGCATATATCCCATTGCCTTTAACTGCATACATCAAAGGTGTACGCCCGTCATAACACCTCAATTCTAGCAGAGCTCCGTGCTCCAATAATATATCGATTATCTTTTCAGAAGTTACCAGGTCTCCAATTCCAGTGACTGCATAGCTAAATATCGGCTTTCCTGTTGCTGAATACGCATTAGGGTTTGCGCCTGCTTCCAGGGCAGAAACGACCCAATCTAAGTAGCCGTATTTGACCCCTCCAAGAAGTTTTATCTCTGGTTCAGACAGCACCATATGATCTACCATTTTCATACGCTCTCAGAGGACCTCTGCTTTTCTTCATGCTCTATTATGTATTTTGCTATCAGGGCATATGCCGGCCGCGAAAGCAGCACGCCCAAGAGAGAACCAAGTATTGTTGCCACGGCAAAACCGATTATTTCTGTTATGCCTGAAAACAGAAGAGGAAGCATGGCACAGATGGCTACTGCTGCGTTCATCGTAACTATGTCAAAAGCCCTCTTGAGCCTCTCTCTAACAATAAGGTTCCTGCTTGCTCTGGTCAGCTCATCTGTAATTACTATCTGAGAATCGACTGAAACACCAATTGCCGCAATTATACCGGCTATCGCTGCAAGGTCTATCGTAAAAGTGCCCATAATAGCCACAAGAATTATTATCTCTACCAAGCTGATTGTTAGAACAGGTAATATCAAGAATAACTTCTTGTATCTGAGAGAGATAATTACAGAGATAAAAGTTATCGAAAGTGCTAAAGCTATTAAACTGTAATCAAGAAAGGTTTTTCCGAGTGGAGAGGGTATAAACTTCTTGTTGCCAAGCGTAATTCTAACAGGCAAGGAACCGCTCTTGAGGATGTTAACAATCTCTTTAGCTTTTGCTAGGCCGTTTGAAGAGCGTTCTGAAGAGGTCATTCCCTCTGCGGTGCCTGAAAGCACATAGCCTCCCATGCTCGGAACACCTGTAGTAACTTCAGGAGAAAGCGTTAAAGAAGTCAGGATTCCCACTGCTTTCCATTCGCTTACTATAGGACCATTGATAGTTAGAGAAATCTCAGGTTCTGTTGAATCGACTAATATTAGCGAGATGTTCCTACCTTTTATCAAAGATTCTGTTTTTTCTTTCATGTGAGGTTCGATTATTATCATCGAGTAGTTTCCTCGCGCAAGCTCCAGCTCTGTGAGCTGGGAAAATGCTATCATTGAAGATTTATCACCTTCAAACTTGAGGGCATCGTAAAGTGCAATTAGGATATCATTCTTATTGATAGATTTATTTTTTTCAAAGAAAGAATCATCTATAACTATCAGGAAATTTTCAGGCCTATCAAGTATCATGTAAATCTGTCTGTTGGCTTCGCCCTTGACTGCTTGAGCAAACTTCTTTGCACCTTCAATGTCTAGGTTAAACCTAACGCCCCAATCAGCGTTTTGTGGTAGCTGTGCAGTAGGTAATATCATTATGGTGTCTTGGAGAATAGACTCTCCGGCCAGAGCAACTTTTCCATTGACTACACCTAGAAAAACTCCCTGTTTTGTTATTAGAGTCTCTATTATTGAAATTTCTCTCTCGTTTTGCGCAGGCAACTCAACGTTTATTAAAGAATCGCCAACCGCAAGTACCTTTACCTGAGTAAGACCAAAACCGCTTACCCGTGTCTTAATCTTTGAGACTAAGAGAGACATCGTATCCTGATCGACCGGTTTCTCAAGAACTACTGGTATTCTTACACCACCTACAAAATCGATACCCCAACGAATACCGTTTACCAGTATGTGTATCGATGATATGATGACTAGAATAATTAGTATTCTTATGGTCCATGAGGATAAGAGTTCTTTAAACATGCCTTCCATGAGATCACCCAGCGCTCGTCTGCGGGATTTTCTGAACGCTTTTTTCAATTCTCTTCAAGTAATAGATGAGCATGACTGCGTTTAGGAACCAAGTAGCAAAAATGTCTCCTATCAATCCAAGTATGGCAGTTGCAGCAATTTCGTAGTATGTAGGTATCCTCAGATATGTAGAAACGATGTAGAGCAGCGAAAAGCTTAATATTGTCGTAACTGTCATCGTAAGACCGGTTTTCATCGTCTCATAGAGCCGATCTTCTGGGATGAGCTCTTTCCTCTTGAGAGCACGTATCGTGAGCAACATAGAAGTGTCTATCGAAAAACCAATGATCATCAGTAGCGCTGCAAAAGAGGCAAATGTCAGATGAATGCCCATGTAGGCCATGAACCCTATTGAAAAGATTATATCGAAAAGGGCTCCAAGCAGTACTACAAAAGCAGGAACGATCGACCTGAAGTATAAAACTACGAGAAGCACTGAAAGTATTCCTGAAATGATTAGCACGTTTTTTGCCTCTTCTATAAACTTTTTGCTGAGAGTAGAGGTTACTGTAGTGACTGAAAACGCTTTCATACCAAACTTCTCTCTTAAGAGCTCTTCAATGTCGCTGTAATAATTTGTCAGATAGTTTTGATATGCTTCTGCTACTTCCCGCTCTAACTGCACTACTGCGAGCTCGCCCAGAGGTTTTTTTGGCACATAGCCTTGCTGTTCAAAAAAAGAACCTGCTAAAGCACGCATCTCTTTATCCAATTGAATGGCTTCATCTTGCTTTTCATAGAGTATAAGCTGTTGGTACTCCCTGCCCATTTGAATTATCCTGTTCTTCATTTCTTCGCGCTCATTTAACTCTTTGGTTTTTCTCAGTTCTATCTCCACAAATACTCCACCCGGAGTTTCACTTACCCTGACATCACCGAAATGGCCAATCCTTTCCAGCTCCGCACTTATCTCTTCGCTAGTTGTCTGTTTTTCGCTTATCCCTGTAATGAGAGTTCCACCTGTAAATTCTATGCCGTAATCTAGCTTGTGTATGTTGAAACCTGCAAAGATAAATAACATTAGTGGTATGAGTAGAAGAATTCTTGAATCAAACAATCTGTATATATTCATGAGTGCATATAGTAAGTAGTAATGTTTTTAATCCGAGTTAATATAGAGCTCAATTCAAAGAGGGAGTGAGATGAAAGCCGATGTAGTTTTCGGTGCCCAGTACGGCGATGAAGGAAAAGGGAAAATCATCTCTTTCTTTGCAGCGAGAAAGCTGTACGATGCTTATGTACGTGCCGGCGTTGGACCCAATGCAGGACACAGCGTTTATCACAAAGGAGTAAAGTACGCACTTAGACAGTTGCCTTCAGGATTTCTTGACAGAAATGCTGAATTATACATCGGCGCAGGTGTACTTGTTAATCCCAAAGTGTTGTTTGAAGAGATAAAAAACTTTCAGATAGATAAGAAAAAGGTGCATTTGGACTACAATACGGGCATCATAAAAGAAGAACATATCGTAAAAGATTCCACTTCAGAAAACTCGAAAATGATAGGGACTACTAAAACAGGCTGCGGGCCGGCAATGGAAGACAGAGTCGGTAGGAGAATGAAACTTGCCAAGGAATACCCAGAACTCACTGAGTTTTTGTGCGATGTCAGTGCGAGATTAGAAGCTCACGAGAGAGTACTGGTCGAAGGAAGCCAAGGATTCATGCTCTCAAACTATCACGGGACGTATCCATTTGTAACGTCAAAGGATACCAGTGTTGGCAGCTTTCTGGCAGACGTTGGCATCGGTCCAAAGAGAGTAGGAGAGATAATAATGGTTATGAAGAGCTATACCACAAGGGTTGGTTCTGGACCATTGAAAGACGAACTGAAGGAAGAAGAGATAAAAAGTGCTGGACTTGAGGAATACGGAACTGTTACTGGAAGAATGAGAAGAGTTTCAAAGAGCTTGCACTTTGAAGATCTGAGAAAAGCAGTCAGGATTAACACGCCTACTTGCATAGCGCTAACAAAGATAGATGTTGTTTTTCCCGGTGCAAAAGGAAAAAAGAGCTATGTCGATCTGCCAAATGAAGCAAAAGCATTTGTCGAGAATATAGAATCAGAATTGAATACAAAAGTAAGATACATTGGTACTGGGCCTAACGATGATGAGATCATAGTAAAAGAATAATCAGAGGAAGTATTTAGATTGGTTGATATTTCTAGTATTGGGATTCTGAAGCTTTTTCTTCAAACGCATAAATGTAGTTCTTATCTTATACTCACTGGCAAGTTCATTTTGCTCTCTTTCTTTTACCATTCTGATGATTCTTCTGAGTATGGCAAGCAAACCTGCGTAAAATTCATTAGTATATGATTTATCATTAGTGCAAATTATCAACTCTTCTGGTTTGAGAAGACCTCTTTTGACGAGTTGATCATGAAACCAACCAAATATGTTATCCGGGATGTTTCGATAAAGACCATTAGTACTGTAAAATGGCATGAGAATCTCTTCTGGAGTCGCAAAAGAAAGCCATGCCCTGACTTCTTCTGCTGCTTTCTCTACCCGCAAGAGTGTTGGTTCCATGGGCAGTTTTCTTATATAGTCTATAAAGTCACGTGCTAGATCCCTGATGAATGCAAACTCAAATGTATAGAAAGTATACTTTTTGCAACAGGTAAGACTGTTTGACTGTCGCCAGGGCTATTGTAGAACGTACCAAGTGAGATGCTAGGAAGGTTAGACCTATACATCTCGAGACTGTTTAATGCTAATGTATCATAAGGATTGCGCGAAAGCGTTTGAGAAAGAATAGAAATTTATGTGAGTAGAAAAGCAGCGTATCAAAAGGAGAACCTGGGTAGTCCAATTCAGTTTTTTGTTTAAACACAGTGATAATTGTGTTGCAGTAGGTTTTAAAATGTATAAAAGTAAATGGAATGATTTAAACAACGTAATTACATCTATAGAATCCGTGGCAAACAGGCTATGGAAAAAAAAGCTACCTGCACGAGAGGAAAAGGCATACAAAGAAAGGATAAAAGTTGAAAGCGGAGTGTTTGACAGAGAAGTTTTGTTAGGCATAGACTCTCTGCTCAAAAAAAAGGTCATAGATTCTATAGATTACTGCATCTCGACTGGAAAAGAAGCAGATGTATTCAGAGGAAGCTCAAAGAAAGGTTTTTTTGCAATCAAGATATTCAGAACTTTTACCTCTGAATTCAACAGGTATAGAGAGTACTGGGACGATGAGATGCAAATCAAAACCAAGAAAGAGAAAGAGATAAGAAGCATGTGGTGCGCAAAAGAATACAGAAATCTGGAAAAAATATCTGATTTGGGATTTGCACCAAAGCCGATCTACCACCTAAAGAATATCAACGTCCTGGAATTCTTAGGGCAAAATGGACTACCATATCCTCAGATAACCAAATGTAAAGAGATGTTATCTGAAAATGAATACCTTGCTGTGTTGGAATACATCCAAAAGATGTATGAGCGAGATCTTATTCACGCTGACTTGAGCGAATACAACATGCTATTTGATGGCAAGAAAATATATCTAATAGATTTTGCTCAAGGAGTGAAAAGAGATTTCGAGAAAGCCCAAGAACTTCTTACTAGAGACATAGAAAATGTAAATAAGTTCTTTGGGAAATTAAATATCAAAACAACTAAAACAGAAGAGATACTAAAAGAAATAGTAAAGAAATAAAAGCAAGCAACACTCATTTCTTCTTTCCTGTTTCTGGCTTTTTCTTTGACTGCTTTTTTTTCTGGGGCTGCTTTTTTTCTTTTTCTTGAGGCGTTACATTCCTCTTAAGTTGCTTATCGACAATTCCTCCGCTCTCTTTCTGGAGCTCTTTCACTATCTCACGAATACGCCTAAGTTTTTCTTCTAAGTCTTCCTCGCTCTCTTCTTCGGTTATTTGGCTTACTGTATCTTTTACTTCTTGGATTATTTCTTCTCTTTTATCTATCTCCTGTTCCTGAGACTTTACAGAATCCTTGATTGACTCAGTTGGTTCTTCAACTGAAGATTCTTCAGGTTCTTCTCTTGATTCTGAAGAAATTTCTTCTTGCTTCGGTTTTGGAACAAAGTCTACTTTCGGCTTTAAGGATTCCTCTGAGCTGTAGGTAAAGCCTTCACTCTCTATTTTCTCTTCTATAGTTTCTACAACATCCCTTCTCTTCCGCGAGAAGAAAGAATAGAGTACGTAGAGCATGATCGTGATTACGACAAAAATACCTATGACAAATACTATGTTCCTGGTCGGCTCAGGCGTTTTTTCTATTACTTTCTTGATATCCTCTATAGGGCCACCAGAAGAACTCTCTTCCTTCTTTTCAGGTTCTTGGGAAGGAACTTGCGTTATATTAACTGTCCCGTTTACTGGTTTTTTGAATACTTCTGTAGAAACAGGCGCAATTTCGCCAAACACCTCGTAGCGGTAGACACCTGAAACTGTCAAAGGTATTCTTGCAACGCCTTCTGAGTCAGTCTTATACCTACCCTTAACGCCTAAGGGGGATATAGTGTAAATAAGTAGATCAGGAATGGGCTCACCTTTTGCCGTTTTTACAGTTAGGTTAATCTCATCATCTACAACTGCACTACGTGGCGCGTCCACGATATATGAGAGTTTATCGTAGGTCACAGCGGCTACCTTAACGAGTTCTTGTTCATATTCATTTGTGAAGAAAGAGAATGATTTTTTATTGCCCGGAAGAACATCTAACTCCCAAGTGTTAAAAAGGGCAGACCTGCTCTTTGGTTCGTCTATAAATAAAACGTACCAGCGCTCAGGTAAGGCAGAAAGCGAAACCCTATAGGTATAGTAGTTATTGGTAGGATTTGATACTGTTATTGTTACCTTGTAATAAGGTCTTTTTACCACCTGTTTGTAGCCAAGTATGTGGGTAGTGGTAAAACGATAGTAGTATAGTTCTGTTTGCTGTGATACAAAAACGTTTAGATCTCTGTAAAGCGTTCTTTCAGGAGAGAGAATAGAATCAAAAACTGCTTCTTTCACTTCTTTCTTCATGTTCTCCTGAACGTTTTGAATTGTATCGCTTAAAGGGAGATCTGGCTCTAAAAGCTGTGGGAAAAGCAGATTTACAAATATAATTGTTATAAAAATTGAAGGAAAAATTACACGAAAAACCTTCGATACCATAAATCCAACCTCTGGGCGATATGAAACTTCATTATTAATGTCCTCATCAACATTTTTAAATGTTTTTAGATATGTTAGGTAAAATTATTCCACATGAGGTTAGTTAAAAAACCCGCATGGACTGCTGATAAGCAGGAGGGAATGAGCACATGTTCGAAAAAGAACTAGAAAAAGCATTAAATGAGATGCTCAAACAAGACAGAAACAAAAGGAAGTTTACCCAGAGTGCAGAGCTGATAGTAAACACGAAGAATGTCGATTTCACAAAACCGGAAAACAGAATAAACATAGATGTGGTCCTTCCCCATGGGATCGGAAAAGAGAAGAAAGTAATGGTTTTTGCAGACGGCCAGCTACAGATTGAAGCAAAACAGAAAGGATGCACTGTTTACGGTAGCGATTCACTGGAAGAACTCAAAAACAACAAGAAAGAACTAGTTAAGCAGTTGAAGGACTCTGTGATTCTAGCTCAGCCACAGCTGATGCCAGTGATAGCTAAAACCCTTGGACCCATCTTGGGCAGGAAAAAAAAGCTGCCCATACCAATCACAAGAACACTTGACCAAGCAATCGACATAGCGAAGCGTACTGTAAAGATACACACCAGCGGGAAGTACCTTCCCACCATCATGTGTATTATTGGAAATGAGAAAATGAGCGAAGAACAACTGGTAGAGAATGCGTCTACCGTACTTGAGAGCATTATTAAAAAGAACCCTGCCATAGGATTTAAGTCAATCTACGTAAAGTTAACGATGGGTAAGCCACAGAAAGTCATCTAGAGAGGAGAGAAATATGAATGCTAATCAACAAAAGTTGAGAAGAGCAATCAAAAAGAAGATTGAAGATGTTGAAAAATATTCTCAACTGGCACAGAATTACAAAACAGTATGCTTAGTCTCTGCGGTAAAGACAAAGGCAAGAGTCATACAAAAGCTCAGAAAACTTATGAGAGGAAAAGCGGAATTTATCATGGCAAAGAAAGTGGTGTTGCAGAAAACTTTGGAAAAAATTGGCAAAACTGAATTAAGTAAGATGTTAGAGCAACCCGTGTATTTGGTTTATACTAACATGAATCCAAGCGAGTTTTTTGAGTATCTCGAAAGCAACAAAGAAAAGGTTTATGCTATCGAAGGAGATATTGCTCCAAATGACATCCTGATAGAGAAAGGCCCCACGGAGCTTCAGCCAGGACCTGTGTTGTCTGAATTGAAAGGCGCCGGACTTGAAGTAATCATAGACAAGGGAAAGATTTCCATAAAGAATGATAAAGTAGTAGTCAAGAAGGGCGAAAAGATATCAAAATCTGTTGCTAATGTGTTGCGGTTGCTGAACATAAAACCGTTAGAAATAGGCGCTCGATACATTTCGGCCATAAAAGATAACATGCTTTTCACTTCAGATATATTGCAGACCTACTCAAAGAAGAACGTGAGTGACTATTTAGTTGCGATGAGCCAGCAGGCACTAAACCTGAGCTGTAATGTATCTTACTATACTAAGCAAAATATCACGATGTTACTGGCAAAAGCAGTTAGGGACGCAAAAGGACTCAGTTATTCGCAAGATTTATATACTGATGACCACATCAATTCGATATTGGCCAAGGCTAAGATGCAAGGAAGCGCTCTTGAACCTTATGTAAAAAATCATGATAATTAGCTTGAAAAGGTGGACACAATGAAAGTTGACCCGTACGTACATGCTGCACTCGTGCTACATGGTGCAGGTAAGGAAATAACAAAGGAGAACCTCTTGAGTATCCTGAAAGCAGCAGGTGCAGAGGTAAATGAAGCAAAGGCAGAAGTGCTAGCAGAAGCACTCAAAGGAGTAAACATCGAAGAAGCTATCAGCTCTGCTGCAGTACCTGTGGCTGTAGCCCAGCCAAGTGGAACACAGCAGACGCAAAGTGAACAGCCTAAGAAGAAAGAAGAAAAGAAAGAAGACGAAGCTACAACCGCAGAAGGACTTGCTGCACTGTTTGGTTAAACGAAAACTTTTCTCTCTTTTCAATTTTTGTTCTTTTTCAATGCCAATTCATAAGCAATGAAATAGTTCTTGATCAGCTCTTTCCAATCACAAAGCTTTACTACTACATTCGCATCTTCCTTAAGCTGCAAAAATTTTTTTGGCTCTAGAGTAATTATCTCATGCAAAATATCTGCAAGCTTAGAAGTAACTGATTCTTGATCTCTCTGGAGCATCTTCAGAACTATCACTCCGTGCTCTATGTTTTCGCAGTCCCCGAGTTTGCTATTGATAAACCTTCCGAAACCGGTCATGTCCGAAGTAATGGCAACGTTTTTTGCCATCCCTGCTTCTACAGGTGTATAACCAAAGGGTTCGTATCTAGAAGGGAATATTCCAATGTCAGTACCCCTTAGAAGAGTGTAGTAATCCATGTTCAAGACGCCGTCGTTTGTATTGACATAGGTCGGATAGAAGAGTATTTTCACTCTGTCCTCTTGAGAGTTCAGAAGCTTTTTCTCTGCACATCTGTTGAGGATGATGTCAGATGAGTAGTGCAGCTCGTAGACGTTTACAGGCGGAAGATCTGCGTCTTTTCTGAAACCTTTTTTCATCGTTAGGAGCTCGTGCTTTAGCTCTTCGTCTTTTACAGAATCTATCGCCTTTAAAGTACTGCCGTAATTAGTGTAGAGATCGTTAATGCCTATGCTCTCCAAGAGCTCGCCCATCTTATCAAGCAAAAGGTAGTTATTTATGACGCTTTGCCTTGGACCTTTGATGGCGCTGGGAGAAAATATTAGCCCAAACACCACTCCTGGATAGTTCTCTGCCTTTAATCTCTCGTTGAGCTTTGCCAAACCTTCTATAAAGATGTCAAAGCCCTTGTTCAGGAACTCATACCTCCCTGAGATATAAGCGATAGTAACCCTTGAAAGATCGATCGAATAGTAGGGCAAGAAATAAGACTCCAAAAACTGTCTGAGTTCGTTTGCTACGTATTCCTTAAGGTGTTTTTTTTCTGTGTTGTTGTTATCTTTTTCAAAATCCATGCCATTGAGCGTTATAACATCAGGCTTTTTCTCCAAAATGTACTCTACCTCAATGGCTGTGGTTTCGCTCACAGTAGTAAATACATCTGCGTTGTGTGCACATGCGCGCTCTATGAAGTGCTTTGCCTCTACCTTATAGCGATAAGCTTCGCTTGTGTTGACTCCTTTATCGTTGCTCATCGCCTCTAAATAGACATCACGCCCTGCAGATGACATGCTACGGCCTAAAACCGTTGCATGTGTGGTGAAAACAGTAGCTAGATTCACTTTATTCATCTTGAGATATAGAAGAGCAGGACCTGTAAGCCATTCGTGGAAATGGCACACTACATCTCTGTCTATTTCTTTGAAAGTAGGAAGCAGAGCTTCAATGAGCTTACCTGCACAGATACCCCAAGTTATGCTCTCCGTTAAATCCCATGAAGAATCCATGAGAGAATCAACCGCAAAGTGCTTCCACAATAAAAACTTGTGATAGTTCTGAAATGTGTCGTGCTTCTCTACGCCTTCTATTATACTAACTACTTCTTTGTTAAGTAATGGCTTGTAATTTATCAGAAAAACTGGCGCGTTTTTTCCGTAAACCCACCTTCCGTATTTTACATCTATTCCGGTCGAAGCCATGAGATCTTTTATTGGCTTTGCAAATTGTTTTGGGACCTCTTCATACTTCACATCAACATCACAACGCTCATCATACATACCAATCAAGAAATACTTGTCTTTCTGCCTCTTAACAACATGCGGGCTCTTGCTACGAAGAACTGTGTAGATACCTCCTATTTTACGCCCGGCCTCTGTCGAGACCTCTAACAGCAGCATATGACCACCTGTATAAACTCTATTAAACTGACACACTCTTTAATTTAAAATGTTAGCCATAAATTCTAGAATACGATCAATATGGAGTCCTACGATTTGTTCAAGTACTGGAAGATTGCATCCCAGATGTTCCTAAAAGAGAACATCAAAAGAATAGTTAGAATTGTATTTTATCCTGCACTCGTTCTAATCCTGCTAAACATGGTAAATCTCTACTCGGAATACGAATTGGCAAAGTCTAAAGAGATCTTGGATATATTGGTAGAAAAAAGTGAACCTGATCTAAACAAGCTAGAACCAGAAATGCAGATGTTGCTACTCAGAATAGGATTATTAAACATCTTCATGTTTTTTGGATATGTCTATGTCTTGTTATACCTATATTACAGAGTCAGCTCAGAGGTACTAGACATATTTGGATACCATGTAGAAAAACAAGGAAATGAAAAAATAAAGCTTTTTTTCAACATACCTGGAAGTGTGGTAAATGTTTTCTATACACTCTTTTATTTCGTGGTGCATTCAATAACTGTTTTACTCAACTGGCTGGACAAGAAAATGCTGTTGATGGGTATCGTTGGACTAACCCTAGTGCTCTTGGGAAGCGAAATACTGAGTAGCATAGGAATACTCTTATTGATCGCTCTAATCATATACAACACAATAAGATTCTTTTTTGCCTACGACTATTTCCTGACGACCACCAAGGGCTTGATCGGGTCATTTAAGACATCTTATGATGCCACGAATAACAAAGTGCTCAAGAACGGGATATTCCTATTTCTACTCTTCATAGTAATAATTCTTATCGCTAATTTGTTTGGGACACTCAAATACTTTCCTGAAAAAGCCCTCAGCCTAGTTTTCCCTGAAACTTACAAGAGATTAAGTTCTCCTGAAGTGATAATCCAAACTGAAGAGATGGATTTTAAAGTACAGATGATAGATCTCAGAAAGCTGAGCGATAAAGAACTAAGCGAACTTTACATTGCACGAGCTGTATTAAGCGTTTTCGATACAGTAACACAAATTATTCTGACAGTTGTTTACATTTTCTTGCTTAGAGCGTTCTTCAGTCTTCACTATCAAGACCTCGCCCAAGAGAGCTGAAAACATGGCCCTGCGAGAACTCTTTCCAGGAGTTTATGAATACGAAGGAGAACTTCTGACAAGAAACCTCACACCTGTGCGCAGGGTCTATGGAGAAAAGCTCGTTATCATAAACGGTGTAGAATATAGAACCTGGAACCCATATAAGAGTAAACTTGCCTCTGCGATCATCTCAGGGCTGAAATCACTGCCATTAGCAGAAGATTCGATTGTTTTATACTTGGGCGCTGCAACAGGTACGACTGCCTCACACATATCAGACATATGCCACAAAGGAATGATATACTGCATAGAGTTCTCACCGCATGCAATGCAGAACCTCGTTGATGTTTGCGAGCTTAGGACCAATATGGTACCTTTGTTGAGGGACGCGCGCAAGCCGGAATCTTACAGAGAAGTCGGCGAGGTAGATATCATATACCAAGACGTGGCACAACCTGACCAGGTAAGAATACTAGACATGAATGCACGTATTTTTCTTAAGAAAAAAGGCTACGGAATGCTGTGCCTCAAAGCGAGAAGCATAGACGTTTCGAAACCAAACAAAAAGATTTTTGAGGAGGCAGAAAGCGCACTTTCTGAGAGGTTTGAGATAGTCCAGAAGATAGATATAGAAAGATATGAAAAAGACCATATGTTTTATCTGCTTAAACTAAAACCCTAGTTTTTGTCATAAAAAATCTTATAAACATATTTTGAGTTAGCTTTTTGAGGCGGCCATGAAAAAAAGAAGGGTAATGATATGGTAACACAAAGTTTCAGTAGAGGTACAGATGAAAAGGTAAAAAACACCCAAAACACAAACAACGGGATTCTTCTATTAAGCGGGATCTCTTTCGTACCTCAAAAAAGCACAACAATGAGCACAACCCAAAAAGAGAATAATGAAAAAAAAACAGAAGAAGGTAAAAACCAACAAACCACTATACTTCCCGGAATTTCCTTTTTTCGTTCTAGAGAAAAAACAGAGCAAAACAAAGATAAAACTCCAGTGCGTGAGCAAAGCGATACTAGCGTAACACCTAGTAGCATAACACCCAGAGTAACGGCAAAGAACATAACTACTGTGACCACTCAAGGAAAGACGGTAGAGATAAGCTACGCTGTACCAATAACTCATGAAGAAAGAACCCCTCTTCTCAGAGTGAGTGAAAGTTATCTCAACAAGGCACCTGGAAACGCTAGAATCGGAACGGACGTATATGCTTATGAGGGCATTACCAGAACCAACATACATTACGATGCCTGGGGGAACCAAACGCCTAATGATAGGTATCCTTCTTTTGCAAACGAACTGGCATATTTAACAAAAATCGCAGTAGATGGCGTAAATATACCTAGAGGGAAATACAGATTACTCATAACACAAAACCCAAGGATAGATGAACAAGGAGTCACGCAGCTTAATGAGATATTCAGAAAAGGGACATTGGTTCTAATCGATAGTGAAAACAAAGCATACAGAATAGACCTAAAGCAGGTCGAAAACCAACAGGCACTGGATGAAGCAATAGAGAGATTGAAGAGTGCATATCAAAGCGTTAGGTTCACTGAAAGCTCTAGAACAGAACTTACTACGAGTAACAGAAGTACTAAGATAGATTATTTTAGTAATCGAAGAACTGTTTACGACCTGGCATTTTCATCTGGTAGCCCGGAAGAGCAGTTGATGTACCAGCTATGGAGTTCCCTCGCAGATGTGCTCTCACAAAAAAGTGGATTAGAGAGAAGCTTGGTAGTCCAGTTACTACCCAAGATCAGTAAAGAAAATAGAGAAAACAGTATCGAAGACCTGAGAGAAATGTTCAACCTGGAAGAAGGGAATCAAAACTTTGGGAAGCTCAATTCAGGCAAACTAATAGATTCACTTAACAAGAGGGCTGAAGAAGAAAGAAGCGAAGTAAACATAAGGAGAATAAAGCAGATAATCAATTATCTCAATAACGAGGATAACCTGAGAGAGCTGGAAAAAACATTAGATGATAAAACAAAGAAAGTCGTTTCTGGATACGTCTCAACCAGGTTCGATCCAAGATATGCAGAAGGCACAACGCATAGCAGCACATTTATAGAATCTAGATATCCTTTTGCAAGTCGCAATGTTGCTCGTTATGGAAGAAATAGAGTTACTAGTTATGAAATAGACACAGGGGAGATGTACGAAGAAGATAAAAAAACAGGCAGGCCCGTAGGAGGGGCTTTTAAAGGTGAGAGACAAACGGATAAAACAGATATAACGATTGAAAATATAAATAAAAATCCTGACAAGGAGATAGGCGTTGTAATAGAACACGAAAGAAGCAATCGTACATTCAGGCCGCCTTATGTAAGCGTTAGTTTTTTACCACTTCCATTAATGAGAAATTTTGGCAGTGCCTTTTCGCCTGAAGCCACTTCAGAGATTCAAGACCCAATAAAAGCGAGAAGGCCATCGTTTGCAGAAGAAAGGAGCTTTTCGGCTCGCGAAATGATAAAGGTCGAGGAAGAAGTGATAGAAACACTAGGTTCTGAATTGGAAAGAGGATTAAAGGAAGTACTCAGGGGAGAAGAAACAAAACTCAACTTGCTTAGAAACGTTTTGAATTCCGAGCAAAAGATAGTGGAATTGTTCAATCTCGAAAGTCCCGACGCAAGTAAAATAGGACAACTAAACAAAGAAAAATTCATCAGCACGCTCCAGCAAGTAGGTATACTGATTAACGAAGCAGAACAGATATACGACGGTGTGGCTACTTATGTTCTAAAGTCTCCTGCCGTTACGCAAAGCATTGTGAGATATCAAGAGACAGATATGCAAAAAAGGGCACACACAAAAGGATTAAAGCTTGGTTTTACTGGCTTTAATGCGTATTTGTACAGTCCTGGAGCAAACAGGAGTACAGATGATAAAAGAAAACTTGCATGGGACATATATTATGAACAACATGTACCAAGAGGATTGAGACAATTTGCAAGTAGAAAAGACCTTAGTGACAATCAACAACATAACATCACACTTAAGCTCAGCGAAAGACTTGAAGCAGGCGCAGGATACGAAAGAAGGGTGGGGGAGTATCAACAAGGGATAGGTTATCTCGCAAACCCAATCGAAAGATTCTCTAACAAAAAAGGCATCTATCCATTTATGGTTGGAGCATATATTTTGAAGCCTGAAAAAGAACAGTACAAAAATGCGCAGGTCCTACTAGGAGGCTTGCGAATAAACGTAGGAAAGGAAAATAAATGGAGTCTAACAGGGGCGGCAGTGGTTGGGGTAGGTGCAAAGGGGGATTATTTAGCTCACTACGGCACAGATGAATCAAAACAGATAGTTAAACAATTCGGTTTCTATAAGCTTGGGAGTGTTTCCGGAAGATATGCAAAGTTGAGTGATTTAGAAGAGGGCGATCCTTACGGAGTAGGAATAAAGGGCTGGGAATTAGATTACTTTAAGAGAAGCCTACACGATAAGAACGATAAGCTAGTTTCTGAAACTGAAAATGCTTCTGCATTCTATGTAAAAGGAAAGGTATATGCTCTTGGGGAATACGAAAAAGAGAGAAGTGAACGTTCACAGACAGCGCGTAAAACTTTAGAATTAGGTTACATATCCCGAGGACCAGAAAAAGAAAAAGCAACACCTCTGAACAGAGCAAAGCAAGAAGAAATGGTTCTTTTCGAGCTCAACAGGGAACTTAGAAATATTCTAAGAGATAGTGGAAACGGATTTGATGATAGCAAACTTAGAGGGATAGGATTAAATGAATTAAGGAAGTTGTTTGTGTACACGCGAGAAACAGATACGTTTACAATTGATAAAGCCGAAGCAGCAACAAAATACGGCATAACAGATCAAAAGGTAATTGAGAGAATAAACGAGTATGCTAAGGCCATCAAGATAAGTGATGTAAAAGAGATTTCCAGGATACGTGCAGATGCAATTGGCAAAGCAAGTTATGAACAGATTAGTATAGATAACTCCAGTAGCAGTACTAGTTATAGTGCAACACTCTCATATGGCATATGGGAACTAAAAACTCTGGAATATCCAGGAGGCAATGCTACTGTTAGCACAAGACCTTTACAATATACGCTTTCACTTATAAATACGGAAGGTTCTTCCAGCTACTATGCAGAAATAAGCCATAGAATTGGTAGTGGTTGGACGGCACGAAGAAGCGGAAGCCCTGCATACACAGAAAAGAAAATAGGTGGTACGATAACTGGAGGACAGCGATCCCTCGGTGGTGAGTCAGGAACGGTCTACTATGAATACAAAGAAATAGTGCCAAACGATAACAAACAAGCATCTTTGAGAATTGCAGGCGGTACTCTGCATGGTGATCCGTATTTTGGAGCCCTATATGATACAGCATACTATACTCGCACTGGCGACATAGGATGGACGTTAGGCGTAGAACAGAGACGCAGAAGAAACATTATCACAGTAGGAATTACGATGGAAAAGTCCTTCTAAGCGTAAATGGTGAATCGATATATGGCGATTATAAAGTTTGGTCAAGAGGGTTATAATCATGTTGATGAGAGTAGACAGAACCTGCAGCGATCAGAGATTGTACATATTGAAAAGTTTGTAAAAAGTAACGAAAATAGAAGCAAAATAGACTTTGACACATTTAATCAGGCATCTGCTATTTATCATTATATATGCTACCATCAACAATCCTTTGGTGGAGAACTAGCGCAAAAAATGGCAGAGCTCAAGCAGGGGATTTATAAAATACTGTTGAAAGAGATAGATGACAAAAGAAAAACGCGCAGGATACATTTTAATGCTGGAGCACAAAGTGATGGAAGGACTAGCATAAGTACAGGTGTGAATTGGCAAGGAGATAATAGCGGATTTAACATAGGTTTAAATATTGACTCTGCCAAAGCTTTAAGAGATTCGCCTTTAAGAAATGTGGTTGTTGGTTGGGAAAACAATAATGTAGCGATATCCGGAGGGTTGAATTACTTTTCTATTGTGAGTAAGAATTATAACAGTGGATTAAATTTGCTGAAAGGAAAGCCTTCAATCTCTGTTGGACAATTGTTGCGTATTAATCCAGTTGCAGGTAGAATTACTATTGATCCAATGAGTGCTTTAATTAAATTAGGACTAGCAGTAGCAACACATGCTGACTTAGAAAAGCGTAAAAGAGAAAAACTTAAAGAAATTGACTCTTTGTTAGCAGGCTTCAACGAGATATCTAAAAATATCTCTGCTGAGGAGTTCTCAAGCAAGGTCGATGAGTTATATAGCACAGTTATTTCTTACTCATTCATACCATCTGTTGCAGGTTTAAAAGCTGTATTTGGTTCTGGAATAGTTACTTACGATATCTCTGATTTGGCTTTTAAAAACAAGCATCTGCTCAACCTCGAATTTGCGGAAAAACCAAAAGAAGTAGAGATACACATAGGGCATGGACAGAAGAGAAAGATAACAGTAGAAAACGATATTCAAGCTGAATTCTTGAAGGCTTATGGAGTAAGAATACTTACCTTTGTGCTCAATGACCATAAACTCAACAGTCTCCTGGTGGCCAAATTCTTGAAAACTAACAGTGATATAAAAGAGATGTTAACTAACTACAATAAGTGTATTGCAGAGATATTAGGAATTAATCCGTCTGAAGCTGGAGAGATATTAAAGTTTGATGAGCATAAAAAACGTTTCTACTTAGATGTATCTAATCTGATAGAGAAATATGAAAAAAGAGAAATCTCACCTGAAGTGATATATAAATTCATCCAATATTTTCCGGTTATTGAAGGAGAAATGTTGGTCAGAGAGATGTTAGCCCAGGATAGAAATACCGGCAATAAGAACACTCTGGCATCATTTAGTACTGAGGACAAACATCAAATTGAGAACACTGTAAAAAAGGTATACAACTGGATAAACATAAAAAATGGTCTAGAAGAGCTTGGCTTGAATCAAACTGTGTTAAATGGGGTAAAGATTAACAAAGATGGCATAGATTTATCTAAACTCGGCCCAAAACAGAAAGAAACACTCACTAAAATCTTAGAAATGGTTGGTTATCAAGTAACTCCAGATGAGTTGCCTGGACCAAACGTTTTTCAAGCGGTGGTGTATCTAAAAGGAATAAGAAGACTGTTGGACGAAAAAGGCATAACAAGCAAGACTGAATTGAAGGACTTCCTCTCCATTAAAAAGACTTTGGACCTAACAATACGTGTATTAGAAGGCATCATAAAAACAAATCCAAAAAATCTCATAGGATTGGCACCAAATCAACCAACACAAAACGGCGAGCAACTCTTGAGTATGATGAATAGAATATATGCACTAACAAAGTACAGAATGACTAATCAGATAAATGTGATGCCTGGAGACATCACTGAACAAAGGACTTTGCAATTGGCCAATTTAACTCCTCACGCAGATAAAACACGAGAACCTCAGAAAAAACAAAATATAGGAACGTGAAAAAAGAAAAGAGAAGTAAAAACAAAAAAGGGTTATTGGTTATAAATTATGAGAAAATTTTTTAATATAGTATAAACAATATTTTTATATGGGGGCAGTTGTAAAAAATACTTACATTTGGCTTTTGCTCTTTGTGCTTTTTTTGAGTAGCTTATATTTTGCCCAAAACCTTGCTGTACCCACTGAAGGAGAGATAGAGATTGTCTGGTTTCCAAAGAACAGGCAAAGCTACGACGAAGACATACGAGAAGTGAGAATACTTGCTTACAAGTACGAGCAAAACTTAGAGAACGTAAAAGTGCTAAAAAACTCACCTTACACCCTAGTGTGCTATAAGATACTTAACGATGAAAGCGAGGTATCATATTTGAGCGAAGCCAGATACTTAAACGAGGAGGGAAGTGACAGGTTTGAAATCCAACTGCCTCCTGCAGCGAGCAATGAAAAAGGCGTTAGGTGCGAAATAATCATTCAGCCCACACCAGAGAATGAGCTAACTAGAGAACTTAAAAGAGAAGTAACACTATTGAGAAGGAGCTTTTCAGGATTTATTGACGTCTTTTCTGCACTTTTACCCCTGAAAAATAATCAGGATTTTGTTTTCGGTTGCTTCTCTATGTTTATAATTCTGGGCATAATATTTTCAGGAATGTTCTATTCTGGAATAAACCCACTCAAGTTCTGGGACATCTCAAATCCTAGGTTGCCAAAAGCTAAAATACCGAAGATATCGAGACTTCCTACTATGGGTGGTTTCTGGTTTTCTATGAAAGAATATAGAGCTAAAATGTTTCAGGAGCTCAAAAGATTAAGGAGAAAAGAAATAGAAATATGTCGCACTTTAGAACTGATCAATCGACAGAGGGAAGAGCTCAGGAACAGGATCAATCAACTGAATAGACTATCTTCTGGGGCACAGGGAAACTTGAGGGCTAGAGAGTTAGAGCTAGCACGGAAAGAATTAGACCAATTAGATAGGTTGCGAGATATATATAGACATCAACAAGAGATCATAACAACAGTTAAAAACGAACTTGCAAGGAACATGCTCTACATCAAAGACGAGTTTGGCCATGTTTTGAGCAAGAGAAACTACATCGGCCTTCTACTGAGAAGAAGACAGCTTGGACTTGATTGGGAGATATTCAATATTGGCGGATCGCGCAGAAGATTATCCCGAACCAATATGAAGCAGCTGCTCATGCTCCTACACTATTATAGCAAGCTGAGTGAAAAACAGACCAAAGAACTACTTAAACTTAGAAATGGCCAAAATGTAGACAGTGAAGTAATTCACGATCTCAGAAATGTTAGAAGAGTATTGGATGATACTTTTGCTTTGATTGCGAATAGGAGAGCTATGGCAAACATTGATGAGAAGTACATAGAAGATAGGCTAAAGCAGATACAGGAGCTCTACTCAGGCCATGAGATAACAATTAGAATGAGAGGTTCAAATTCTGACGAATCCATTGTACTGACTAGAAGGAATCTGTTTACGCTTAAGGACAATGCTGAAGAAGCACTTGTGAGAGAAGGCGTAGCCAGTAGAGCTGCTGAAAGACTTTTAAATATTGTAAGAAACATTAGGGGCCAACAACAGCCAAGAGACCAGATAGTTTCACAGTTGAGAGATCAAGAGCTGAACCAACGAAGAAGTAACTTTGAGAAGGAGCTGCTGTGGATGATAAGCTTAAACAAAGAACTCCAGACGAACATACTACACTTAATGCCTATATATGAAGAATACATAAACACTAACGCTATTCTCAAGATGAGAAGCATAAACGAGAGCCTTTTATTTGGCCCGTTGCTTGCGATGCCTTTTGGGATAGGAAAAACCATTGAGGGTGCTACTTATTACTACATCTGGAGTCTCGGGAGCATGGGTGCTGCAGATGCATTTGCAACAAGAATGATAGCACTGCCTGTGAATTTGATAGCTCACAACATATCGTCTAAAAGCTTGAGCAGAATTCCGGGATGGAACCAGATATCATATGTTGCAAACAGGATAATAAACCTTGAACCTTTCAGAACCAATTCAACGTATAGCTTGCAGCTGTCAAGGTTTCCAGATGTTGTGAGAGAAGACATTCACATCATCTATAAAATGTTAGACATCATTGCGCTGAATCTGCTGATGCAAGAACAATTCAGAGGAAACCGAACGACAGCTGAGATACTCGAAGAGATAAGAAATGGCAATGCACCGAGAGATATATTGTTCAACATATTAAACCATCATGGTCAGTTGGCTGAATTGTATAAACAATTAAACCAAATCGTAGCTAATGTGAATCGCTACAACAGAAATATCGACGATTCTGTAATAAAACAACTACAGGAGACTAAGTGTATGCTCATAGATTACATGAGAACTAATGGATTGGACAGAGCTTTCTTTTCTCCTCTTGAAAGAATGACTGAACCAAGTGTCCATGGCACACGGCCAATCGAGCAATTGAACGGATATCAACCTGGAGGAATATTAGATCCGCAGTTCATAACTTCTATTAGGGGAAGATTATCTTCTCCGACGCAAGACAGACAAACATTAATAATAGATATTGGAAGGGAATATCTAGAGAGGTTGAGAAATACATTCAACAATGATAATATAGAGGTGTTTATAAGAGCCCAAGTTATGTATGCCATTGCGATGGGTCGAGTATCACCCAACAGCACATTTTCAAGATACAGTAATTTCACTTATAGAGACATACTTGAAAATGATGATGCCCTTCATGCCTTCATCGGAGACATTGTAAGACAAAAGGTCGCAGCTCTTTCTATGGGATTTGGAAGAACTACTTTAAATAACCTGAGAGTAACTGGAGGAAGATTATTAACTGGTGCCTATGGTACTAATCAACAAACAATTTTCGAGAATTTTGAAATGGAGATGGCTCGAAGAATAGCCGGAGGATTTTACGCAGAGATAAAGGCGCTTACAAAAGGCGTTGTTCCAGATACTAGGATACTGGAAAACCAAGTACTAATAGCACATGGTATAAAGGAAATAATGGAGGGGGAAAAGTTAGCATACGATGCACTGCTCGATAGAGGAATAAGATACTCTGACCTAATAAAATATCCAATGGCTATTCGGCTCGAAGGGACTGGACATCCTGTAAAAACACCCATGCTTGTCGTAATGCATGATAAAGAGTACCAATATGTAACTGATCCTGCGGAAATCGTAAAACTAAAAAAACAAATGGAATCATCGAAAAACATCAATGTACTAGAGATCAATGGATATACTACTCACGGAGAAGCAAGAGTTAGTGGATTCCATACGCTACACATAGTAGTTGGAGATAGACATATCATAGTTCCTTTTTCCTATGTAAAAGCTGCGCAGAGCACAGCAGTCAGAGTATTGGCTGATGAAATAATGGCACAAAACCAAAATATGGGCAGAGAAGAAGCAATTAGCTTGGCAAGACAAATAATTATTGACCATGTAACTCAAGCAAGCAGTGCTTCTGGATACGCCTATAGAAATGATGAGCAGAACATAAACGTTCATGTGTTTATGAGAGTGGACCATGCGCAAAAAATGCTCAGCCACATCCAAAGCCCGGGAAACTATGGACACCTGCCGAGATGGTTTGAAAACATCTATGCGGGAATAGCCGCTGGATCGCTTGGAGCCATTGGAGCAATAGCTAGCTTTACACAACATTTCGGTTTGGCCGCACAGATGCCGGTATACAAAGAACAGATGGAAAGAGCAGCGAGATATGCTTACATACAGGTGGGTATAGAAAGGGGCTTGTATGAAGCAAACCAAGGCAACTACAACAGAAATTCTTTTGAGATTAAATACTATGAAGAATTGAGGAACCAGCTCCAACAGATACTAAACCAGCAGCAAAGTCCAAACGAGGTAGAGATCGCAAACGAGATAGTAGAAAACGTGCGTGACCACTACATAGAGCTACAGAGAACAGCCCTAGGTTCTTTTGGAGGTGGATGGAACCCTATTTGGTCTATGTACCATAAGATAACCGGAGGTTTCTTCCCTGAATTTTCACTTGGCAGGAGTGATGATGCACAGATGATAAGAGATACAAGAGAAGACTACAACTACATAGCAAGGATGATTGCGATAAACAACTACGCAATCCCAATGATGATGAGGGAGAGATATCACGGTACTTTTGATCCCGAACTAATACTACTTTTGGCTTACTACAGAACTCTCGGACCTTCTATGTACTGGGACCCTGAACTAAAGAACAGATATGTATACGTGGGCGACAGTGATGAAACACGAATGATATTCAGAAATACTTCATGGATCCTCTCTGCAGGAATGTACTCATGGATGAGACCTCTATACGGCCTGAACTATGCGTTCGCCGAGTATGCAGCCACTTTTGCCAAACCGTTTATAAGGGCAAATATGCACTGGGGAAGCAAGTTCGAAGAAGGAGACAGATTTACATACGATACAAAATTTGGTGTGTGGTCAATCATCAAAGATTTATTATCAGAACCATTCAATTCTATAAGATCGCCTGCGTATATGCTCCCAGGAATGCCTGTATCACCAGTACACATAGCACAGAAGATAGCTGAAAGCATACCTGTATTTGGTTACCGCCTAGGAAGACCCACTATTGACGGCCAACCGACTTATATAGACAGTTATGTAGCAAACAGGTTGTATTCTTTAGGGTATGCTGCAAGGGTGGGTTATGACTACGATACACGAAGAGAGTGGGGGTTTATCGCAAGTGATGAGATCAGTAGACCTTCCTTGAGCAGCAAGGTCTTTGGTTATCTAATAGGTTCGAGAAAGGAAGAACTTAGGTACAATACAGGTTATCACGAAGCGTTTTTTGAAAATCCAATAGACTTTACAGACTTTGCAGTGGCTCAGAACTACAATCTTGCCACCCTGACGGCCGGAGCTTATTTCAGAGAGAAGTATGGTGACAGCTTACTCAGACCTTCACAGAGAATAGCTAACAGGCTGTATTATAGCAATTACTATTTCGACGACATATACACAGAATCGATTAACAGCATAGCGTGGAAGCCCAGGTTTGAAACGGCAGTTGAAGGATATGCACACCTCGATGCCAAATATCAAACATTCTATGATCCGCTAAGCTATCTGGCAGGAAACTATTTTATACTCGCCACGATGGGGCTCTATAACATCCCCCTCGCAGGAAGTAATATCTTCCCTGCTTATGCAGTTATGAGACCTGTCGTTGGGATGGTAAATAGGTTGCGTAGAAGACAAAATCAAATGGACGCGAGTATATACGGTTATTGATCCACTGGAAAACTAGTCTCTTTTCCCTTTTATTTAAACCCTAAGCAAAAGATTAGTGGTGATGAGATGCGCCTAGATGTCAGCAACTTGAGATTAAATGAAGTAGCTGAGATAGTAAATTCCCTGAGAAGCAGAGAATTTGGCCTGGGCTTTGATGGAAGAAGAGTGCTCCTTCAAGAAGAAAAAAATGAAACCTGTGATCGAAAAGACCTTAGTAGAGCACTGATCTACATGCTTGCAAGATTGGATTAAACCCTCACGGGCCTCTTCCAGAGTTAGCTATTTTATTATATTTGCAAGAATTTGGATTAGATAGTATGAAAGAAACGCATTTACTTTTGGTATCCGGCTATCCAGCTAGCGGGAAGAGCATCTTTGGAGATGTGGCAAAGAAGCACGGAATATTTTCCTGCGAGTTTTCTGATTGCCTAATGAGATTCCTACGAGATACTGACCTGCCAATTAATGACGATCTGAGAAAGGTCGGTAGTGAGATCAGAAAGCTGAAAGGAAATGACGCAGTTGCAAAGATAATGAAGGGCTACCTAAATAATGAAGGGATAAGTAGAGGCGTTCTGATAGGCTGCAGAAGCCCAGAAGAGATTGAATACCTAGGTAATTTTTATAGTGTAGAAACTGTCGCGATAGTAGTAGACAGAAAAATAAGGTACGCGCGATGGATAAATAGAGGAAAGGATAGAGACCCAACGAGCTTTGCTGAGTGTCAAGAGCTGGACAGAGTTGAAACTTCTTTTGGGCTTGATAAAGTAATCGGAACTTCAGATTACTATATTGAAAATAACGACAGCATCTATAGATTTAGAAGGAGAATATCAAAGCTCCTTAAACAGGTTTTTGAAAGTGAATTCCATGAGAGTGTTTTTAGCAAGTGACGTTGAATACTGTGAAGAGATGAACGAATTATATGATATACTTAAGAAAGAGAATAGCGTAAAGACAGTAGAAAAGCACAACTTACATCTGACTTATCACTTCTATGGAGAAACGAAAAAGGAAGACGTAGAAGAGATAATTAAGAATATGGAAAGAATTAAACATGAGAAAATCGAATGCAAATTAAACGGTATAGGGGTTTTCCCTTCATGGAATTTTATAAGAGTGATTTGGATAGGGGTAAATCCTGTTGAAAAAGTAATCAAACTATATGAGGTCTTAAAAAGCAACCTCGGCTTTAGAGAAAACGAAAAGTTTGTTCCGCACGTAACAATCGGCAGAGTAAAAAATAAACTAAACCAAAAATGCATAGCTGAATTATTGGAACTAAATAAGACCTGCTGGGGTAAACTAACTATAGACAGCGTCTCCCTAAAAGAAAGTACTCTAACTAAAAATGGACCCATATACAGAGAAATCAAAAAGGTTGAGCTCAGCTAAATGCTTTCTTCAAATCAGAAAAAAACCCTATGTCTAAAACAATCCCTGTAGAATAAGTTTCATCTTTCTAAAACTACCATTCTTCTGGGAAAAATAACTTAAGCTCCTCTTCGCTTTTGATTACACCTAAAATGTTTGGATATTTATTCAGATCCTTCCCTTTATCAATCCATCCGCTAATCCCATCTACGCCTCTTCATCCTACTTTAGTGCTATTTCAACCGCTAGCTTTCCAGTCATCCAGCCAATATGGGAATATTTTACATATTAGGGATAATTTTGTCGCAAGAAAAGAAATATAAAAATAGAAAGTAAAATGTTTTTGGAGAGGTCAGACATGGAAATGCTCGCACCTCCCCTAAAAAAGGGAGAGAATGTAGATAGTTCTTCAGTTGTTGCAATTGCATTCTCTAATTTGAAGAAGGAATTTGAGAGGTATGCAAAAGGTAGAGATATAACAGAGCAACAGTTCTTGATACTCAAGAAAGATAACAAAGAAACTTATGCAATATGGTTCAGAGAGCAGGGTAGAATGAAGGTAGCGTTCATTGAGAACAATAATCTCAAGGTAGATGATTGGCTTTATGTACAAGCCAAAGAGAAATTTTCTAGCAAAAGATATTACAATCAAAAAACCAATGAACTGTCTGATGAAAAGACTATCAGTATTATTCCAAAAATTATTACTCTTTCAAGCGGGCGGAACATTAGCAGGGATAATATAAGAAAAATCGTAGAAGGAGTAAGTTACACTATAAACACTCGTGTAGCAGAAAAGATTGGACTTTATAACACTGGAGGATATAGGCCTAATAGAACTGCACACGATGTAGAAAACCCGCGCACAATTTTACTTTATAAAAACTCTTTAGAAGAAGCATTGTTTGAATTCCTTACTAAAACTGGATTTAGGCCTAAGTCTGAAAAAGATTTGCGTAAACTTGCAGAGGTGGTAACTGCCATCGTTGCATGCGAAAGCACGTTCAACCCCAGGAGCAGGTCTGTTAGCGGGAAACATGTAGGTTATACACAGATTGGAAGAATAGCAGTCGCTGCTGCAAAACATTTTCCTGAAGTCGGAATTGAACCTATGGAGGCGATGAAGAAAAGGTATGATCCAAAGCACAATTTGTTGCTTACGCTAAACATAATGTTCGGCTTGAACGAAGAAAATAGTAATTTTCAGAGAACTGGAAAAACGGTATTTCCGCTTTTTGGAGGATATCAGTGGTCTGTGACCAAGCGTTATGCAAGGAATTATTACAAGAAAAAGTTCGGAAACGAAATGCCATACAAGCTCATAGTAGATCATACTAAAAAAGAGTTCTCTTTTGGCTGATTCTATGTTTAAGCAGATAGAAACGAAAGGTAAGGGTCAAGAAAATAGTAAGCAGCAGGTACAAAACAGAGCAAAAACGGTTATCGAATTGATGGTCAGGCTTTTTGACGAAAAATTAGTACAAAAGGGCCTTGAGAGCTATTATACTAATCAGGAATTGAAACAGAAGACCTCATTTATTACGTGGCTCGAAAAAAACAATACACGCTTGAGAGAGCAACTGATAAATGACTTGCAGAAAGGAGCACTTAAAATAGACAATGGAGATGAAAATAGCCATCTTTTCGTGCTGAGCTTTTGGTTGGGTAGCAAATATTTGCAGGATGTAGCAAGGCAGAAACACTTGAGAGACGGAACGACAACAATATTTATGCCGGTTATAAAGTTTGTTGCTTCTGGGTACCCTAAGCATTTCCTAGGATACTCACCTACCAAAAAGACAATAGAAATTGAAAAAGAATTTTATAAAGATTTTGAACAAACGCTTCAAAAGTTAGGAAATGTAAAAGAACTTTTGGTAGTAGTCGGAATAAATGGAGGCATACATGAAACTACCCATGTGGTATTGTTTAATCCGCGCCATAGTACGGAAAAGCTGTGGAATAGATTCGTAATAGAGACAGGTAATTTGGTTATGAATGATTATATCTTGCCTATAAAAGAAGAGAGTGTTGTCTACCCATACATGTTCAACTTTAGCACACGGAGCTATAGAATTTTTGAGTTAGCCAGAGAGCATCCGAGAGCAGACATAAGAGACAGTGCAGTTGAATTTCTCATCTTTAAGGAATACGGTATATTTGTTTTTGGACCTTGGTTAGAAAAATATCTCGACAAAATCAAGTTGGACGACTTGATTTATGAAAAGAGAAATGTATACGATTACTATCCTACGAGCCAGCTATATCTCTGGAATTTTTATGATCTGATGGTCAAAGCAGCTACTACCGAAAACCTTAGAACTCTTACTGAGGAGTTTTTGGTCGGAGTGATTGACAAGAAAGATCCGCAATATAAAGAAGTATTTCAGAAGCTGTTAACTGTTTTTGAATGGATGCGAAAGGAGCTCTGGCACAAAAATCCAACACTGGTACCTGCTATGAAAGAACATATCTTTGTAGGTCATGAAGATGCATTGAAAGATAAAGTGATATTTTCTTTTTGCAGGGCCTTTTTGAAAGATTTTGCTCAAAAAATGAATCAAGTATTTGGAGAACCTAAAAAGATAGATATTCCTAAAGGATTTGTACACATAAAGCCAACAAAAAGATATGGCTGAGTTTTAAGTAAGGGCCACGACCGAGATTCGAACTCGGGCTAAGGGCTCCACAGGCCCCTGTGCTGCCTCTACACCATCGTGGCCAACAGATTAAATAAAAGAGTAATAAAATGGAAATAATAATAAGACTTTTGATAGAGGTAAATAATCTACTTAGGGTCTGAAGCATGGCACAAAAACCGATGATTGGAATCCTAGGACTACAAGGTGACATTGAAGAACACTATTCAGCAATGCTTAGGGTCAAAAAGAAGACAGACATTGAGGTATGCATCGCAAAGACAAGAGAAGAGATAGAGAAGTGTGACGGGCTCATAATACCTGGAGGAGAAAGCACTACAATGTGCAAGCTGATAATGGATTACCGATTACAAAATGCTATAGCCAGCAGGAAGGCTTTGATGGGCACATGCGCAGGCCTGATACTCATGGCAAGCAGAATAGTAAACGGTACTGAGATGCAGAAACCCCTGGGTTTGCTCGACATCGAAGTGGTGAGAAACGCATATGGTTCGCAGGTTGATTCATTCAGTAAGGAACTCGAGATTACACTTGGAAGTGAGAGGATTAAGCTGAAAGGCGTTTTCATAAGAGCACCAGTAATAAGCAACGTGTGGGGTAAAACTAAAGTCATATCGCTGGAAAAAATAGATGAAAAAAGAAACGAGGTGTATGCGGTGGAAAAGAAATGCGAAGATAGCTATTACCTAGGGCTAACTTTTCATCCTGAACTCAATACTGATGTAGTACATGAGTACTTTGCAAAGAACACATATGTTTATGAATGATTTTTTTTATAGAGTAAATGTCTCGGGATTAAAAGGTAACGGACATGGAGATACTGCTTACTGTGCCTGATTTGGTATGGGTGCTTCTATTTGCCATAGTCACAGAATTAATATCGATAAGATTAAGAGTACCAAGCGTGCTTGGAATGCTCACAGCTGGAATGCTCATAGGACCATACGGCTTACAGCTCGTAAGTGAGGAATCCATAGGGCTATTTGCAGAGATCGGAGCAGTCATGTTGCTATTTTCTATAGGGATATCATTCAGCATAGAAAAGCTCTTGAACGCAGGATTGAGGATAGTGATTACCAGTTTGGCAAAGATGGGCATTATTGTTTTTCTGGTCCAAAAAGTAGTTTTGCTCTTGGGATACGATTTCATTACCGCGATAATAATCTCTTTCATGTTTATGATAACGAGTACTGCCATCTTGGTCAGACTACTACAACAGAAGCATCTCATTGATACACCAGAAGCGCAGACTATGCTCGCGATGCTCATCCTAGAAGATATTGCAGCTATATTCGCACTAGCGATACTATCAGGTCTGGAAAACGGAGATATGGACTTATTTTCCTCTGCCACAAAGATCTTTTTTGCGCTTATAATACTTGCAATTTCCTATGTTGGAATAAAAAAGATATTTAAAGGAATAAGCAACTACATAGCAACTTATGGAAATGAAAGCACGCTGATATTTTTCAGTATTTTCATAGCTCTTTTCATGAGCAGCTTGACTGCAAAGCTTGGGCTCTCTACAGCCATTGGCGCTTTTCTTGCAGGAAGCCTCATAGTATCTAGCCAGAATTCAAAGAAGTTTGAGGAAGCTATAAAACCCTTTGATGTTACTCTTTCATCTTTCTTCTTCATATCGATAGGCATGCTGATAAATCCTGCTGCGTTTATCGAAGAAGGTCTATTGATGGCCATGCTTGTATTACTTGTCCTTGTGATTGTCTTCTTTGCTACATTCTTAATATCATATAACATAGCATACCCAAAAAATGTGAAATCTTCTGTGTTGATAGCAAGTGCGATGCCGATATTTGGAGAGTTTACGCTCTTGATAGCAAAGATTGGTAGTAAAAACTCGCAGATAGATACTGTTGCGCTTGGCTCTCTCTCGGTGCTAGTATCTGCAGTCATCGGCCCAATAATATTAGATCACAGGGAACAACTTATTCAATACGGTAAAAAGAGAGTGCCAAAAGAAGTTGCAAACATTGGAGAATCGATTGCTTCTTATACAGACGCACTTGTATCAGAGCTTACCCATGCAACAATGTTGAAAAAGTTCATTGAAAAAAAGATAAAGTCTGTTAAAAGACCTCTCCTACACGAAATGATTCTTATAGCGATATATGTAATTATGGCATACTTGGTATTCTCTTTTCCACAAATCAAGCCATTTAGCATACCAGTTATAATAGTGATGAGCTTTCTGCTGCTGCTTCTTTCCGGAAGGTACATATATGCAGTAATAACCACGTTCAAGGAGATATGTATACGAAGCTTTGAGATATGTATTCATGCACGAGACAAGGTGCTTAAAAACAGTGTGGCACAGAACATAGGTTTTATAATATTCCTACTTACTCTTGCATCTATTGTGACGCCCGTATTAGACCTAGTAGGCCTTTTGGAAATGGCAATGTACATTGAAATACCTCTTCTGCTACTGAGCGCGTTATTCTTTTGGAGAACTATTGTGATGATGCACTCGATGATAAAGAAGCATAAAAGAAGGTAGCTAATGTGTATAAACTTCAAATTTAGGTATTCTTTGATCTGGAACGCTTGAGAGTTTTAAGCATAATAAAAGTATCTCTTTCCATTTCTTCAAGTCTGAACTGTATATTCCGTGCCTCTTCCTTGAGCTTTGGAATCAGGACGAACTCAAGTGCGTTTACTCTTCTCTTGGTCTTTTCAATCTCTCTTATCAGTCTCTTGATGGCAGTCTCTGTTTCTGCGATCGTTATTATCATCTCAAGAGCTTCAAGGAAACGCCTCCTAACACGCATTAGAAGGGGCGATGGAAGAGAAAGGTCTATGCCAGAACGCTGTTTTTCTATGATCACTTTTGGAACTTTCAGACCCATGATGTTCTTTGTTTCAGACGATATCCCTGAATAAGATTCAGAAGCGTAAATCATGCTTTCTATCCTTGCCTTATCGTAGACCAGCTCTGCGATCAGCATGTCCTGATACGCTTCCCTCAGAATAGAGTTGAGTTGTGACCTAAGATCCTTTGAACGCTTCATTACCTTGAAGAATTCTATTATGAGAGCATCCCGCTTTTTCTTAAGAAGGCTGTGGCCTTTTTCAGCTAGCTTTATCCTGCGCTTGGCGTTAATGAGCTCCATCCTAGTAGGATTTGGCTTGTCTGCCAATCACTTCACCTCTTTCTTCTCTCCATGCTGTCTCTGGTAATACTTTCTTCCGTATTTTTCTATGTATTCTTTCTTTATTCTCTTTAGTTCTGATTCAGGAAGCATAGACAAGAGCTCCCAACCAAGCTCAAGGGTTTGCTCTATAGAACGGTTCTCATTTATCCTTTGGGTGACAAAGCGCTTCTCAAACTCGTCTGCAAACCTCAGGTACAACCTGTCTACTTCAGTGAGTGCTTCTTCACCAACCACTGCGCTTAGCGCCCTAAGCTCTCTGCCTTGAGCATAAGCTGCATACAGCTGGTCAGCCACGTTCCTGTGGTCTTCACGTGTCTTTTCCTTTCCTATTCCCTGATTCATGAGACGAGAAAGAGAAGGCAGAACATCCACTGGTGGGTAGATATTCTTCCTGTGCAGATCCCTAGAAAGGACTATTTGGCCTTCTGTTATGTATCCAGTAAGGTCAGGTATCGGATGGGTAATGTCATCTCCAGGCATCGTTAGTATTGGAAACTGCGTTATCGATCCTTTTTTGTTCTTTATCCTGCCTGCACGCTCGTAGATAGTAGATAGATCGGTATAGAGATAACCTGGATAACCTCTTCTTCCAGGCACTTCTTCTCTTGCAGCTGCCACTTCCCTGAGCGCTTCGCAGTAGTTTGTAAGATCTGTCAGGATAACGAGAACATGCATTTCCTTCTCAAAGGCCAAGTACTCTGCTGTGGTAAGCGCCAGCCTGGGTGTGATCAGCCTCTCAACGCTTGGATCGTCAGCAAGATTTAGGAATACCACGGTCCTATCAAGCGTACCGCCTTTCTCAAAGTTCTTCATGAAAAATGTGGCCTCTTCATAGGTTATACCTATCGCAGCAAAGACCACTGCGAAATTTTCTCCACTTTTGACTGTTGCCTGCATAGCAACCTGCACAGCAAGTTGGTTGTGAGGAAGACCGGAAACAGAAAATATGGGAAGCTTTTGGCCCCTCACTAGGGTATTCATCGCATCGATAGTTGAAATACCAGTTTGAATGAACTCCTTGGGTGATTCACGTGAATACGGATTTATCGCAGCCCCTGATATGTCTAGCTTTTTCTCAGGGACTATTGGGGGGGCATTGTCTCTCGGTCTACCAAGCCCGTCAAAGACTCTTCCTAACATATCAAGAGAAACGCCAAGCTTCATCGTTTCTCCAAGAAACCTGACGCTGGAATCTGTCAAGTTTAGATTTGTCGTCGGACCAAATAGCTGAAGAACCGCTACGTTTTCGCTCACGTCAAGAACCTGAGCATATCTCTTTGTACCATCGTAGAGCTCTACTATCGCGATCTCACCGTAGCCGACATTCGTGACGTTCTCCACAAATACCAAAGGACCAGAAACCTGAGTTATGGTTTTGTATACTTTCATAGTAACACCTCATTTCTTGAGCATACTCTCAAACTGAGTAGTTGTTTCAGAGATAATGAGATCTATCTCATCTAACTTGTTCTCAGGAACTTCTTTCATCCTTGCTATCCTTTCTTTTACAGGTAAGGTAAAGATCTGCTTGACGTTGATGCCTAGCTCTATAGAGGTCTCTGCTTTTCTGTGGAAGTGAAGTATCGCCTTGAGCATCATGTATTGTTTTTTCAAGCTTGCATAGGTGTCTATCTCGTGATATGCACTCTGCTGTAAAAAGTCCTCTCTCAGCATTTTTGCGGTGTGCAGGACGTTCTGCTCCCTAAATGGTAGGGCATCAGGACCTATGAGCTGGACGATTTCTTGAAGCTCGCTCTCTTTCTGGAGTATCTCCATCGCTACTTTCTTCAGCTCGTTGAATTCAGGCGAAACGTGCTCCGCATACCATTCTTCCAACGAATCTAAGTAAAGGCTGTAGCTCCTCAACCAGTGAATGGCAGGGAAGTGCCTCCTATGGGCAAGGGATGCATCAAGTGCAAGGAATACCTTTGTGACCCGCAGAGTGTTCTGGCTTACTGGCTCGCTTATGTCACCGCCAGGAGGAGAAACCGCACCTATTACAGTGACGCTACCCGTGCGATCGTCTGAACCAAGAGTATAGACCCTTCCTGCCCGCTCGTAAAACTCTGCGAGCTTTCTACCTAGATAGGCAGGATAGCCCTCTTCTCCAGGCATCTCCTCAAGCCTGCCTCCTATCTCCCTCATGGCCTCTGCCCACCTAGATGTAGAGTCGGCCATGAGTGAGACATCATAACCCATGTCCCTGTAGTACTCAGCTATGGTAATGCCTGTGTAGATACTTGCCTCTCTGGCAGCCACTGGCATGTTAGAAGTGTTTGCTATCAATACCGTTCGCTCCATCAAAGGCTTTTCGGTTATCGGGTCTATTAACTCTGGAAATTCAGTAAGAACTTCCGTCATCTCGTTACCACGCTCACCGCAACCTATGTAAACAACTATCTGAGTATCCGACCACTTGGCAAGGCTTTGCTGGGTAACTGTTTTACCTGATCCAAAAGGGCCTGGAATACATGCAGTTCCGCCTTTGGCTATTGGGAAAAATGTATCGATTACGCGCATACCTGTGAGTAGAGGAACTGTTGGCGAGAGCTTTTTCTTATATGGCCTACCTACCCTAACTGGCCACTTGGTACTGAGAAAGAGCTCTTTTTCACCAAAAGAAGTCGAGATTATGCCTATTGTGTCTTTTACTGTGAACTTCCCTGCGTGTAGCTCTTTCAGCTCGCCATCATAAGGAGAAAGGATCTTGTGGGTTATGACGTCTGTTTCTTTTACTGTGCCAAGAATATCACCGCGCTGAACCCGCGTACCTTTTTTCACGAGAGGCACGAACTCCCAGAGCTGCTTCTCGTCTAGAGAAGGGACAGATATACCCCTTGCTATGAAAGGGCTCGCTGCAACAGAGGCTATCTCTTCAAGAGGTCGCTGAATACCGTCGTAAATAGATTTGAGGATTCCTGGACCTAGCGTAACAACCAAAGGGTTTCCTGTTGGCTCCACTGGCTCTCCCGGCTTCAGTCCTGAAGTATCCTCGTAAACCTGAATGGTTGCAACGTCTCTGTTCAGTCTAATGACTTCGCCCATCAGATTCTCTTCTCCTACCCTGACGAGCTCATACATCTTAACTCCTTTCATGTCCTTGGCAAGCACTACAGGACCAGAAATCCTAGAAAGTTTTCCCTTCATTCACATCACCGTCAAGAATCATGATTTGGATAGATCAAAGCCTAGAGCCTTTTTTATCAACCATGCTATAGATTCGCTCTCTTCTTCATTCCCCATGTAGTCAGCTACACCTATTACAATGGGTTTTGCCGTATTTTCAATGAGCTGTTTTGTCCGCCAGCTCACTTTGGAGAGCATACCTATAGGAGTTATAACAATGGTTACATCCTGTCGATTCATTACTCTCAACAGCTCTTTTTCAAAAGATCTCTCATCACAGTAGATGGAGTCTGAAACTCCAGCTATCCTCATACCGTCCACCAGCAATCTGTCGCCGAGCACCAAAATGCCACCTGTATGATCCATCTAACTACCTCCCGGGAATGACTACTACATCTGAAAGATCGATTGAAACGCCCAAAGACTTCGCCTTTACTATCGCTAAAACGTTCTGATACTCAACAAGCTTAAGATAGATGTAGCCAGTTACGCTTGGTAAGCCAAATGGATATTGATAGAAAAGAGAAAGCATGTTCTCTGCAAATATTCTCCGCATGCTGCGCTCCACGTAAACAGCATCTGTTGATTGCGAAAGTACCTTCTTGTATACAGATGGAAACACCTGGGCCCAGGTAGCTTGAGGATTCTTATAGACCCTCTGAAGGGTCTCACACGAAACAGAACCTGATCTGTAAAGCTTGGGCGGATCAGAAATGTTTTTTGCCTTTGCCTCGAGCATCCACAAGAGATTTAGCCCGTCTATGTAGATACGGAGCTGCCTTTGGACAGAACTAACACCGTAAGTATCATTTGGGACATATACATAAAGCTCATCGTAGATTAGACGCTCGAACGCGTCGCAAAAGCCCTGGATTTCCTTATAGTCCTGGAGTAATGGATACGACTGCTTCTTATTACTCTTGCCAACGCCAAGAAATTTTTCCTTTTTTAATAGTGAAGGCAGATAGCGTTCGTAGAACGTGCCTGTAAAGCCGTCGATTCCTTTTTCATAGATACGCTGCAGTGCTTCGTAGTCAAGCAGACCCAGAGAAAGAAGCTGTGGTTCAATATCATGCCATGCCAAAAACTTCTGGTGGGCACTCAGGACAATCCTTACGTTCTTAGCGTCGTAGTTCTTGAAGAAGTGCCTGAGAACCAAAGCATCTTTTGCAGGAAGGCGCGAAAATATGTAGCCAATGTCCTGGCGCACAGAAGACCAAATAACCCTGTCGATCTCTCTTATCACTTGCTCGCTACCGAACTGCTCGAGCTCTTTATCGAGCACTGAAGCATAATCAGTCCTCTGCAAAACATCAAGCACACCATAGATGGTATTTGCTCTGAGCATCTGGGCATAACCGTCTTTGTTAATGAGCCGTTGCTTTTTCCCTCTTAGACGCGTACAAAGATAGCCATATCTTAGAGGAACCTCTACTGACTTCAAAGAGGAAAGCATCTCAAACACTCTTTTTCGACGTAAATAGCATCCGATAGATATCGTTCCTGAGCTTTTCCTGATGCTCCTCTATGAGCGTATGCAGAGTGCAATCGTATGCTACAGCTCTGTCTGATGAATATATAATTATGCCTTCGATGTCTGCCCTCTCCAGGTGCAAGTCTGGATAGTTCTTTTTCAGGTAATCGTATTCCTCCTTGCCTGCCAAAACGATGACCTGAGCGTATTCGAGCATTGCATTCTCAATATTGCGGGTTAGAAAGTCAATGTAGTGTTTCTTGAGAGACCTAAAGCGTTCTGCCCTAAGATAGGATATCAGCTGTGATAAAGCGTTCTTTACTGCTTCTTCCTTAGCGCTGTTGATCAGCCTTTGGGCCTCCAACTCTGCTGCTGCAAGCTTTTCTGCAAGCTCCTGCTTTGCCAGTTCCTCACATTCTCTTCGGATTTTTTCACGCTCTGAGGAAAACTCTTCCTCAAGCTTGCTTAACTCACTGTGTTGCTTCGCTTGTGCAAGAGCTACTATCTGTTTTGCTTCCTGCTCTGATTTTGAAAGCGCCTCACCCAACAAAGACTCCAGCTTGGAAGAAAACTCGCCGAAGTCTTTATCATGAACAGACATGAGATTTCACTCTGCTCACTCTTTTCCTGCGCCACCGATCTTGGAAATCAGGAGGAAAGATATCACCAGACCCAGAATAGCAATCGTCTCAGGAAGTGCTAAGTAAACGATGGCTATCGTTTGCTTCTCTGGTCTTTCTGCCACAAGACCCATTGCAGCACTACCTATAGTCGCCTGAGCCCAAGCAGTACCAATGGCGCTCACTGCCATGGTTATCCCTGCTGCCAAGGCAATCAGACCATCTGGATTGCCATTTGTTAGAGATTCTACAACACCTGTTGCTGTTGTCGGTTCTGCCATATCACATACACCTCTTCATATATTATTAACATCACGTACTATCACTACTCTCTGAAAAAGCGGGGTAGCCAAAAGGCCTAAATTCTCTACCACTTCCCCTAAAGAATTTGGTGCTGAACTCTACTACGTTCAACCTTGCACCCTGAATGGTTCCTTCTACCATTGCCAGGATTATGTTTAAGGTGTGAAGGACAATGAACAGAAGCGTCGAGACCAGGTACATAAACATATCCCTGTTACTGTGCAAAAACGCTTCGTTTATTATTTCTGCAAGTATTACTCCGGCAATACCCACTGCGCCGATTCTCATGAAAGAGAAGACGTTTCCTGCAAGACCAGGAATCTCGAAGATCCCTGCAACGCCTTCTGCATAGACCAGTATTATCGCAGAAGCCAAGAAGAGAGAAATTCCTAAATAGAGCTCAACCTCTTTGGCAAAGAGATTTATGAAAGAACTGCCAAAGAAAAAGTTCGGAATGACTAAGTAACCTGCTACGATGATCATGAACCATGCCAGCTTTGCGAGTGCATGCTTTTTGCTGTGAGAAAACTCGTTTATGAATCCCAGGAGGAAACCTAAGGCCATGTAAATAGATCCTATGATTACCGTATATCCGAGTAGTAGCGGAAGCTGTGTGATCCTGTTGAGATAGAGGTTTATACCCAAGAGGCCTAATAGAGTAGTATTAACATCTATGTTGAAAAGCAACTTTACAAGGTCTTTAAAATGAATTGCAAAGTACTCGTCAAAGATCAGTCCGAATAAAACAGTCGCTACTGCACCAACTTTCCAAAAACCTGCGATGTTGTAAGCCATAGGGCTGTTTCTGTACTTCTTCTGGAGAAAATCTGCTATGAAAAACGAAACTATTCCGTAACCGACATCGCCTACTATCATACCATAGGTAAATGAAAGCGTGAAGAGGAAAATTGTGGAGGGATCTAATTCATTAGCTGAAGGAAGCGACATGAGCCTTACGATGTATTCAAACGGCTTTACTATCTGCTCCTTGTTCTGCAAAACAGTAGGCGCATCTTCAAGATGTTCAGAGTCGCCCTCAATGAGTATTACCAGGTTCTTTCCGAAGATAGATGCCAAATACCTACTTATCTTTTCATAGTCCTTTTCTGCAATCCATGCTTCTAAGACGTTGAGCGTCTGTGTCTTTCCCATACCAGAAAGAACATCAAAACGCATGCGCCAAACAGTAAGCTCGTATAGAAGCTGTGATAGCTCTTCGTTCGTCTCTGTGTAGATTGTATCTGCCTTTTCGATCAGAAGAGAAAGCTCTTCTGATTTATTCTTCAGCTCTTGCTTCGTAAGTGCCAAAACAGTTTCAAGCTCAGAAAGAGTCTTATAGCCCTCAAAGTCCACCTCCTCAATGTTGAGAGAAACCGGTTGAAGAGAGACATAGATGTGAGAACACCTATGCTTACCTAAATAGTAGAGCTCCGGTGGCTTCTGCTCTGGCATAAGCCTATCTTGTGAAGCATAGAGATGGATACGATAGTAAGGTGTTTTCAGGTGCTCTGGATTTATTCCAAATGAACAGAGATATTCCAGTTTTTTTTCTTTTGACTCCAGCTCTTCGAGCTCCTTCTTCAAATCATCTATCCTTTGAAAGATGCTCTGAAGCTTTTTCTCAAGAACGACTATCTGATTGCAGTGATGGAGTAGCTCATCTACACCCCTTACAGATTCTCTGTTGATCCTTGGATTAAATAGTTTAGATGTTGAAACAATTGACTTCAACTTGTTGATTAAATCTTTGAGCTTGAGCTCATACATTACTATACTTTCTGAGCTCTTCTGGTCCCAAGAAATAACTAGAGGAAGAGCCCGCGGAGAAACAATTTCAAGAGAGTTGAGTTTTTGAATCTCTGAGACAAGGTCTACAGAAATCGATTTGTGGTATATTAGAGCTAGCTTCAGCATCCGAAGTGGTTTTCTCATGTCTAAAAACACCTAAAGATACTGCTTGAGAAGAGAAACTGCCAGTTCGGCTATCTCATCTTCTGTAAGAGATGCAGTTGAGTACTCACGCGCCTTCATGCTTGCCTGGGATAACTTTTCAGACACTTTTTTATCGATTTCAGATCTGTGAACCAATATCTGCTCGTTCCTAAAGCGTTTTAGTTCATCGCTGTGCTTCTCTTTCCTAAGGACGAGCTCTTTTGCTGTTTCGGCTTCTATACTCTGAGCCTCTGCTCTGGCTCTAGAAAGTATTTCTTCTATGAGCTTCTCCTGTTCCGAAACACGAGAGAGAAGCTCCTTCAGAACGGCTAAGGAGGACTCACCATCTTCTAACTGCTCCATCACAACCACATACATAAAGCAGAACTTGATAATTGTTTAATTCCTTATGAAAGATTTATAATATTGCGCCTCAGCGCAGAACAAAGCTGCTAAGGTAGCGCTGGGAAAGTTCGATTAGCTCCTTTGAGTGCTCAACTAAAACTATACCTTCTTCAGGCTGGCCGTACAAAAGTACTTCGTTTTTTTTGAGTTGGCACATAACTGGTAGCGACACGAGGTCTTCTTCACCTTCTATGAATATGCCCAGTCTCTTTGTGGGTTTTTTTCTTAGATAGTTGAGATGGGATGAAAGCTCATTTATCAGAATAGGATTGAGAGTACCTGGAGGATTCTCATACCTAGCTATATCTGGATAAAACTTGAAGAAAGACTTCAAGTGCAAAGGATCTATTGAAGAACGCTTTGTTTTGCCGTCAAAAACCGCGAGATTTGGAAAAAAATGCTGAGAAATCATTTCGATGAGTGTCTGGTCGCCTACGGAAATAACGAGCGATTTCTTTGAAAGAAGCGCTATAACATCTTTTAACTCTGAAGAAGAATAAACCCTGCCAAAAGGCTCCTTAAGCAAAGGTCTGAGACTTTCAGGAAGATAGAGCAAGGCTTTCACACTAATTGAATAGAAAACTAGGATATATAATAGATGGCAAGAACCAGAAAGCTCTAACGAAAATACCGCTTCTTGGTAGCGCCTCGATTGGAGCAGTTGCAGTTTTTTTCAAACTGATGAATAATTTGAATTGCTTGCCTAACCTTATCCTGTTCACGTGCAGGGAAAGCAGAACAAAGGAGATCCTCTACAATCTCTTCTTTAGGGAGAGTTGCGCCTTTTTCTAACAAATATAAAATAGATCGGAGCTGGAGATTTGCGATGGCATGAGCTAGAGCTCTGTCTAGGGTTTCCTTGCTTGGATTTACACGGACACATATCTCTTCTGCCAAAGATAGATTACCATGCTTCACTGCAAGTTCGAAAGGTGTCATACCAATGTGGTTTAAGTCATTAAGAAAAAGAGAGGCAGATACAAATAGATGGGCTACCTCATACTGAGAAGTATCTATAGCAAGGCAGAGAGGTGATTCATGAAGGACCATGAAGTCCTTCTGATTTCTTGATTTTACTTCATCGAGCAGCAACTTAAGAATATCAAGTGAACCGACAAGGACAGCTGTGTAGAGCACATCTGTGGTTATTCTCGAATAGGGAAGAAGCAGCTCGGTTAAAGAATAATCAGAATAATAGACCGCTCTCTGAAGAGGGGTTCTACCGTTGCCGTCAGAGATGTTTACAGGAACCCCAGAGAAGATAAGATTGGATATTATGCGAAGCCTCCTCTCTTCAGGCAATGGGTTGATTCTCCACAGTAGATCTATGGCTTCAATCAGCAGAGAAGTAGAATCAGCTGAGATAACACGCGAAGAAGCCATTGCTTCGAGTAAATAGACATCGCGCTCAAATAGAGCTCTTTTGATGTCTCCAGTGAAGAACATAGTATTTTAGTGTGTTAACATGTGTTTAAAAATATAGTGGTTAAAAATAGAAATGTGGTCATAAAAGGTCCGCAGAACCTAACTTTACAAGGTTCAAGCAAACGTGGGTGTTGGTCCTAACAACATCTTTCATTGCCAAAATGCTCTTTATAAAGTTGCTGAAGTGCTGTCTATTCTTGGCAAAAACAATTACTATGCTGTCAGATTCACCTGTAACGTCAAAAACAGCATACACGTTAGGAATCTTTGATATATTTTCCTGGACTTTCAATAGTGCGCCGTGCGCGACTATTATCTCTACGATACCTAAGTAGTCATAGCCCAGTTTTTCATAGTCAAGAGAAACTGTGTAGCCCTTTATTATTCCATTCTTCTCAAGCTTGGAAATTCTTGAGCCAAGGGTTGCAGGATGAACCCCCAATTCCCTTGCTAGGTTCCTCAGGGAGCGCTTGCTATTACGAACAAGTTCAGAAAGAATTCTCCTGTCCAAATCGTCTACTTTAATTTCTGATACATTTTTTTCAAGTTTCATGAGATTTTTTTGAACAAATAAATATTTAAATCAAATTTTTTTGAATAAACATTCAATTTTTTTGTAATTAATATTTTAAA